>ERZ1066139.13-NODE-13-length-132196-cov-24.554824_pt1 | contig 132196 bp, 96 predicted proteins | sample MGYA00382786_ERZ1066139 | MGnify/ENA primary metagenome ERZ1066139 (study PRJEB33369, sample SAMEA5778369) | biofilm metagenome | biome: Industrial cooling water; feature: Water cooling tower basin; material: Biofilm | place: United Arab Emirates | collected...
CGAGGACGTCGAACCATCCTCGTGTCGGCTGTACGCGTCCGACTGCTATGGTCATATCGTAAAACTCCAAATGCTTAGATATAAGTGCTTAAGAGCGCTTAACTCTCATTACCTTTAGGGCCGCCAAATAATGAAGTAAGCATAAATACCCTAAAGTATGAACGCGAGTTTACGTTTCTTTACTGTTATCCAATTATACGGATTACGTCTTGAATTTTCCAGGGGAATCGAGAATGAACTCAAAGATTATGTCAATTTTGTCGGCGATCGCGATTCGGCCAATGGCTGGCACTGTCATTCTTTCCGGCGCTAGGTCAAAGAAAATCTGAAGCAAATCTTTAGTTTCAAGGAAGGCTGCGATTAGGCTTTAAATGAGTACTAATACTTATGCGTTTATGTGGGGAGAGCATCGAATGGCTACGATCGCACAATTTTCGTCATGAAATTTAATTGCTAATTCTGAAAAATAGTGCTGCAAAGCTGGGTGGGTGGGGTTAAATAGCTGCACGTCCTTGACTTTGATGGTGATGTGGATGAGACCTAAAATCCTGGCGATCGCGACGCTGTTTCCGACTTTAATCTTGACGACCCTCCCGGCCCAGGCCGAGAACTTAGAACATACCCGCCAATTACTCTCGACTCGCCAATGTGCTGGCTGTGATTTGAGTAATGCGGGCTTGGTCTTTGCGAATCTAGCCGGGGCTAATCTCGTCCAGGCAAACTTGATGCAGGCCAATCTCAGTCAGGCGAACTTGCAAGGGGCCGATCTGCGGGGGGCCAATCTGGTTGGAGTGTCGCTGAATGGGGCGAATTTGGCGGGGGCGCGGCTGGATGGGGCGAATTTGAGCGGGGCGGATCTCCGCAATGCTTACCTGGTGGGGATTACTTATGAGGGCGTTGTGACTAATGGGACTTACCTTGAAGGGGCGATCGGTCTGCCGACGCAGGTGGGGAGTGTGGAAGATTTTTATCGGTGGGCGATCGAGGATGAGCGCAAAAAAGATTATGTGAATGCGATTAAGAACTTTTCTCGTGTGATTGAACGGAAGCCAGAGTTTGCCCCGGCTTTCATTGGGCGGTCGGCGGCTCGGTTGCAGGGGGGGGATACGCCGGGGGCGATCGCCGATGCCCGCCAAGCAGAAAAACTGTTCAAAGCGAAGGGTGATGCCAAAAACGCTGAAATTGCCAACAAAATTGCGATGGCATTGGAAAAACCGCCTGAAGAACGGCCTAAAAAGGGCGGATTTGGAAAGTTTTTGGTAGGGTTACTAGGCAGTGCCCTACAACTGTTTTTGACGCGCTTTCCCATTCCGTTTTTATAAAGCCGCTTGCGTCTCTCAGGGTGTAGCGGTTGGTTTTGCTAAACGCCCTGTTGTACCCAGGCCAAGTGTTTGGGGAGTAAGGTTGCCAGGTCGTAGTGTTCGACGATGGTTTCGCGGGCTTTGGCGCGGAGGGGGGCCATGCGATCGCGATCGGTCATCACTTCATCAACGCGATCGGCGATCGCCGCTGGGTCAAAGAAATCTACCAACAAGCCATTCACGCCGTCTTCAATGACTTCCATCACGGGGGCCGTGCGAGACCCCAACACCAAGCAGCCAGCGGCCATCGATTCTAGCATTGACCAGGACAAGACGAAGGGGCGCGTCAGGTAGATATGGACGGTCGAAGCCTGGAGCACCTGCAAATACTGGTGATAGGGCAATGGCCCGGTGAAATGCAGCCGCGACAAATCTAAGTCCAGGGTTTCCAGCATGAGCTGTTTGTAGGTTTTGCCGTCGGGGAGTTGTTTGCCATAGGCAACTCGATCGTCGCCCACGACGACGACATGACAGTTGGGCCGCCGCTTTTGGATGAGCGCCACCGCATTCATAAACTGGGGAAAGCCGCGATAGGGTTCCATGCCTCGGCCCACATAAGTCACCAGTTCATCAACGGTGGCGAGATCGAGATCAAGGTCGGGCAACACCAATTTAGCGCCAGGGTTGGGGCGGAAAAATTCGGTGTCTACGCCATCGTGCATGACGGTAATTTTGGATTGCAGTTCGGCGGGAAATTGCGATCGCTGCCACTTGGTGGGGGATAGCCCGCGATCGCAACTGGCGATATCGAGCAAAATCGGCGCATTTTTGACCCGAATCCGCAGTTCGTCGTCCACATCTAAGGGATCGCTGGGGTCGAAATCTGAATCCGAGCCGTGGGCATGATAAAACCACTCAAAGTAGCACAGCAGTTGGGCTTTGGGAAACACGTCTTTCATAAACAGCGGTGGCCCCCAGCCGGAATGTCCATAGACTACATCGGGTTCAAAGCCTTGATTTTTGAGGGCGATCGCCGCGCGACACACTGCCTGCCCTTGGAGCACTGCACTTTCCAGCGATCGCACGTAATGATGGGTTTGGGGCACAACCTCCCGCGCGGGTTTATACAGCATTTTTTTCACGCCCGGAATGGAGCCTTCCTGACGCATGGTGCCAAAGACGACCGTATTGGCCGGGTCTTTGGCCAATACCGTTGCCAGATGCCGAAATTGGGCAGGAAAGTTGGAATGGAGAAATAGAATACGCATGGCAGGCGATCGCAAAATCATGGGGCAACGTTGGCCAATGGGCTGAGTTGGGGCAAACAGCTTCATTGACTTCCCAGATAATAACGATTGCGCCAACATCCATTCCGTATGCTGGCGCAAGCTTTAATAATTTGAATAGTTGTGCAACTGAGGCAGCAGCCCCAAGAGCGGTTTAGGCGCGTTGGCGTGGAATTAAGCCACTAGCCCTGATCGCAGCGCCCGGACAGCGGCTTGTGTGCGGTCTTCGGCACAGAGCTTGCTCAGAATGTTGCGTACATGGGTTTTGACGGTGCCAACGGTAATGTAAAGTTTGTCGGCGATCGCGGCATTGCTGCATCCAGCCACAATCAATTCCAAAATTTCCAGTTCACGCTCCGTTAGGGGATAGGTTTCCAAGACTTGCTCAAATTCAGGCTCCATTGCCCCAATCTCAACAGTTTTGGCCCCGTAGGCGACTCGTCCTGCTGGCGAATCTTTCCGCATTTGATGTAGCACAACGTTGGCGATCGCGGGGTCGATCCAGGAACAGTCAGACTGGGTCGCATGGATGGCATCTACGAGCTTCTCAATACTGACATCCTTCATGCAGTAAGAATCGGCCCCGGCGGCAAAGGCTGCTAACACCGCATCCTCGCTGTCATGCATGGTCAAGATCAGAATTTTAGTGTTTGCCAGCTCATTCTCGGCTTGGAGTTGGCGGAACTTCTGGGTGAGTTCGATGCCGTCCATATCGGGCAAACCAATGTCTACGATCGCGACATCCGGTTGAACAGCCTGTAGCATTTTCAGCCCCAACGTTGCGTTCGGAGCTTCATCCAATACTTGTATTCCTGGTTGCTGTTTTAATGCTGTCCGTAAACCAATCCGAGTGAGGTCGTGATCTTCAATTAAAACAACATTGATATCGCTCATACATACAATCCTTATTTTATCCTCAGGAGCTAGATCGCAACGGAGCAAAACGTTTGGCTGATTCCGTTTGCTACCTACTTTTCTCTCTCTATCTATATTTAGAGGGTTTAAGGCAAAATTGCATCGGCCAATAGATAGAAGCAAGTTTTGATGGGTTAGTTCAATTCAGAAATATCAGGAGAAGACCTGGCTAATGGGCGATCGCTCAGACTGTTGGTTCGGTCACTCACGGTGTTGAATTTCGCTGCACTGCCTCGATTAAATCTATCTGATGGTACTCAAAAATATGCTGAAATTGGTAAGCCTTAGGAGGCCACGAAAAACGTGATTGAGATCGCTGAATGTCTATCATTCAAAAGAATGAATTTTGATAAAAACTGCCCACAAGGGGATGCCATCAAAACCTGTTTTTACGATGGTAATTCAGACTCTAGACTCGAACACTGGCGATCGGAATATTCAGCCTCAGATGGGTTGGTTTAAAGACTCAGTCGCCTTGGCGGTGCAGCGGCCAAAGCAACGCTTCAATAATTTTAAACCAGAAGCCAGAACTCCGCTTAAACTCATCTTGTTGATGGACTGTTGGATTGGACTGTGTCATGGCGATTATTCTAACCACGAGTGATATCGAGCATTACCGCGCTGAGTTTGCCAGCTTACCGGAGGCGTTGGCGGCATTAGGGGTTCTGGCAGATTGCGAAGGCGATTTGGAAGACGCTGCGATTTCCCTGGCGTTACAAGTTGGGCAGGAACCCACCATTTCCGACCAATGGATCGACGGCCTCGCCAAACGGTGGCGACCGCGCATTTGCCAAGCGGCCCTCAAGGAAACCCTGGAAGATGCGTTGACGGCTGAGGCGTTGACCATGTTGGCCGGAGTGACGGATTTGCCCCTCAAGCTGGCGACTTTGGTGGCGATCTATGTGGAGAAGACGGGTATTGAGCAGTTTTGTCAGCCATTGGGCGAAAAGCTGGTATGAGGGTTAGTCAAGATTGATGCCCAAAAAGCGATCGAGAAATCGACTGCGCCAAATAGCCCGCAAAATGAGGCACCATTCCAGGGCGATGAACCCAACGAAGAAGTAGCTAGGAATGCTCAGTTGGGCCAATTCAAAGAAGGTGCGGAGGGGGGGGATAGCAACAATCACAAAGTAAATCACGAGTAAAACCAACGCCACAATGGAATAGCGCCAATCACCGCTGAGGGGTTCCCCGCCGACCCAAAAGCGGGCTGGCGGCTTGAGAAACAACAGCAATAGCAACTCACCCATGACGAGCATTGTCACCAGGGCGCTGCGCGGTGCAACGTAGTCCACTTGGGTCAGGGTCATGTCGGGGGGTAAATCAAGGACAGCGACCACCAAAAAGAAGAGGTAGACCATCAAAGAAACAAGGGTCAGGCTGAGGGTGGCGGGAATGACAAAGTGCAGCATCGATCGCACCATGCTCCGGCGGGGAATGGCGCTGGCTTTGGCCCAGACAGGCAGGAACATAGTCGGAAACCCAACCCCAATGAGGGAGACGATCGCCGCCTGCTTATTTTGTAGGGGAAAACTGTCGGTGACGATCGCCGTGGCAAACACTAACAAAGTGACGCAGAAGGTTCTGACCATGAACAGCTTCATTACATCTTGAATGCCGTTGCGAATTTTTTGGCCTTCCAAAAAGGTGCGGGGCAACGCGCCAAAGGAATCTTTGAGCAACACAATATCGGCAACGCTACGGGTGGCTTTGCTGCCGCTTTCCATTGAGATGGCTAAATTCGCCTGTTTCAGCGATAAGACATCGTTAACCCCATCCCCAATCATGGCGACGTACTTACCGTGTTGCCGCAGTTGGGCCACTAGATCGGCTTTTTGGTCTGGGGTAATGCGCCCAAAGACTGTGCTGGATAGAGCGGTTTGAATAAATTCGGCCTGTCCCATTTGGGCTAATTCCTGGCCAGAAATCACCTCAATATTGGGGCCAAGTCCTGCTTGCCGTGCCAGGGCCGCGACGGTTTGAGGATTGTCGCCGGAGATAATCTTGACTTCAATTTCGGCTTTGGCAAAACCATCCAGGGTTTCTTTGGCTTCGGGGCGCAGTTGGTCGCTAAACCGGATGATGCCGATGGGTTTGAGGTCGGGGGGCAAAATGGGGGGTACGCCCTCTTCGCCGAGCGATCGCACCGCCGGACTGTGGGCAAACATGACCACGCGCAGACCCAGTTTAGTGCCTTCTTCGATGTAGTGCAGGGTGCTGGAGTTTAAGTGGGCCAAATCCATTAAAATTTCCGGCGCACCCAAGACATAGGTGCCTCTGGGCGTGGGCTGAGTTGTTGCAGTCGTGTCTGGATTGAAGACGATCGCGCTCCATTTCCGGGCCGAGGAAAAGGGCACTTCAAAGGCAGGCTCCAGGACAAGGCCAGGGCAACTGTTGGCGATCGCGTCGTTGGTTTTGTTGCCCGCTTTGGTACTGGCGGCATAGGTGCCCAGGAGCGATCGCAACTCTGACTCCTCCAGCCCTACCGGATACAGTTCCTGTAACTCGATTTGATTTGTCGTCAGGGTTCCCGTTTTGTCTAAACACAGCACATTGACATTACTGAGGGATTCCACCGCATTCGCCTGCTGAATCAGCACATCCTGCCCGATCATCCGCACCGCCCCCAACCCATAGGCCAGGGTAATCGCCAATAACAGCCCCGCTGGCACCAACCCCGCAATCACCGCCGATCGCTGGGCCACATCATTGAGGGAATAGGAGCGACTGAGAAAACTAATCCCGACCAAAATCCAGAGGAAACAGGCCAACAGCAAAAAGACCCGAATCACCACATTGATCTCTTGCTGCACCGGGGTCAACACCTGCCGAAAGGCCCGCGCCCCAGTCATTAGCTTGTAGGCAACGGTTTCAGTCCCGACTTTCTGCGCTGTGTAACAGGCCGTCCCGCTGACACAAAAACTGCCGGAATACACCGGGTCGTCGGCCACTTTGGGAATGAGATCGGATTCGCCCGTCAGCAGCGACTCATCCACTTCGATCCGGCCATCCCCCACGATCGCCCCGTCCACCAAAATCTGATCACCGGGCCGCAAGACCAACGTATCCCCCAATACAATCTCGGCGGGATCAACGTTTTGCTCAACGCCATCCCGCAGGACGGTCGCTTTGGGCCGATAAAGCAAGGCAATTTCGTCTAGTTTGCGTTTGGCCCAAATTTCCTGAAAAATGTTGACCAAGACCCCGCCAAAAATGACGACGACCACCAACACCCCATCCCCAATACGCCCCAGCACAAACATGACGAGGCTAATGGTAAAAAATGCGGCATTGACAAAGGTGAAGAGGTTTTCGCGAAAAATTTGCCCGTAGGGACGGCTGCTTTGTAAAGGAATATTGTTACCCTGTCCGGCGGTTCGTCTGGTGATGGCTTCTGCCTCAGTTAAACCAGATAAGACAGGGTTCAAATTTGCCTGATTGTCACTCATGAATTTTCTATCTCGCCCGCGATCGCCCACGCCCGATTTGTCATCCTATACGGAAAACTGCCGCAACGGTCAAATTCCTAGGGCGATCTTAACCGGGCGCTGGGGCGGCTTGTTGGATGGGCGATCGCGGGCTAGACCTGAAAGGATTCTGTGGGTTGGGGCGGCTGGCTCGACCCCGTTGCTATAGTGATGAAGCCAAACCTGTCAATGCACCCCATCAATGCACCCATGAATGATTCCGCCTATTCCCTGTTTATTGGCTTCGGCGTGTTGTGGACGATTATCGGCGCAGTGGGATTGGTTGCCCTGCTCAAAGCCGATGGGCAAGAAATTCGCTTCGGCAAGTGGGGCTTAGTCGTCGCCGTGCCGATTTTGATTCCCCTGATTGGGGCGCTGGTCTTTGCCGCGATTTGGCATTCTTAAAGCATTGCAGTGGCGTTGGCTGGTTGCGATCGCTCAATCACGCCACCGCCCAACAACACTTCCCCGTCGTACCACACGGCGGCTTGCCCCGGAGTCACGCTAGATTGCGGTTCATCAAACACAACGCGCACTCGATTATTTTCGAGGGGAATGATGGTTGCTGGCACCGCTTGCGCCCGATAGCGAATTTGCACTTCGGCGCGAATGGGACTGGTGGGAGGGGCGATCGCCACCCAATTTACCCGTTGCACCGTACAGTCGGGGGCCAAGGTCGCCGCGCGATCGCCCACAATCACCCGATTCTGCCGTGCATCCAACGCCACCACATACAACGGTTCGCTGTGGGCAATGCCCAAGCCTTTGCGCTGGCCAATGGTGTAGTGATGCACCCCCTCATGGAAGCCCAGGACTTTCCCCGCTTGATCCACAATTTCGCCTTTCTGCGGCGTGATGTATTTATCCAAAAAGGCTTGCATCGAGCCATTGGCTTCCACCAAGCACAAATCCTGGCTTTCCGGCTTTTCGGCGGTGTGTAGCTCAAACTGCGCCGCAATCTGGCGGGTTTCGGTTTTGGGATGTTCGCCCAAGGGAAACAGGACATGGCCCAAAACAGCCTGGTCTAAGTCATACAAAAAATAGGTCTGGTCTTTGGAGCGATCCACCGCCCGCAAAAGCTGGTAGCGCCCCGTCTCTGTATCCTGCCGAATCCGGGCATAGTGGCCCGTGGCGATGCGATCGCAGCCCAACTCTTGCTGGGCATACTGCAACATCGGCCCAAACTTTACCGCTCGATTACACTGAGAACAGGGCAACGGCGTAATGCCCTCGCCATAGCCAGCGACCAGGTAATCCACAATATTCTTCTCAAACAGATCGCGGCTATCCACCACATGATGGGGAATCCCCAACTGGTCGCAAAGCTTGGCCGCATCCACCATGCCCTCAGAGCAGCACTGGCCCTTCCCCTTCATCAGCCACAGGGTTAGCCCAATCACTTCATAGCCCTGTTGATGGAGAATTGCCGCCGTTGCTGAACTATCGACTCCGCCCGAAAGCCCGACCACTACTTTTTGCATGGGAAGGAATGCTGCACAATTAAAAACACTCGATCGCTATTCTAGGCTACAGGTTGGGTGCGTGAGTGAAACCCCGGATTTTCTGTTTCGTGGCCTGTGCTGTGGCATCGCCTAAGATGAAGTGAACAGGAGCCAACTGGGCCAAAGACCGGCTTACTCACCTGGGTGCATAGCCCCAATCCCTGCATCGTAGGAATCCATACCGTTGATTCTGGCAAAATCGCCCCGCGCGATCGCCCAAAGGCAGCGGTTTAGGCGATCGCAAATCTAAAATGTTTGGGTCAATGGGTGCGCGATCGCAGCTTCCACAATCAGGAACGCCAGCAGCACAATTGAATTGAACGCCTGGGAGTGCGTGAGGTGGGTAAGTTAGTCGTTTTGAAGATTGGTCATGGAACCTTTGAGCGGGGTTTTCCGGTGACACTTCAAATTGGAGAAGACCAGGAACCGCCCTCGGTGGAGTTGACCAGCGAATTGCCGCCCAATGGGGAAGTGCCCCGTGCCTATGCGCGTTGGCAATCGATTTATAGCAGTTTGGATTTGACCGGGCGACCGATGGGTATGCCGAAAAAACCCCAACGGGTGGTGACGATCGCCGATTGTGAAGTTGCCGCCCAAGCCTTTCGCGATCGCTTTAATATCTGGCTGAGTGACCCAGCGGTGCAGCAGTTGCGGGAAAAATGGCTGGAACAACTGACCCCCTCCGATGCCATTCGCGCCATCATTCAAACCGATGATCCCCAACTGCGGCGTTTCCCCTGGCACCTGTGGGACTTGCTAGAGCGGTATCCCAAAGCGGAAATTGCCCTGAGTCCCTTGAATTTTGGCAAACGCCCCAGCCACCCCGCCCCGCCAACAGATGTTGTCAGAATTTTGGCGATTTTGGGCAACAGCACGGGGATCGATATCCAAAAAGACCGCGCCTTGTTGGAATCCGTGGCTGATGCCAGGGTCACATTTTTGGTCGAACCCCAGCGCCAAGATCTTCATGACCAACTGTGGGAACAACCCTGGGATATGCTCTTTTTTGCGGGCCACAGCCGCAGCCAGGGTGCAGATGCCACGGGCGAGATTCACCTCAACCAAACCGAGATTCTGACGATTGGCCAACTGAAACATGGGCTGGAAAAGGCCGTGGAACGGGGGTTAAAGCTGGCGATTTTTAATTCCTGTGATGGGTTGGGGTTAGCGCGGGAATTGGCCTATCTGCACATTCCGCAGTTGATTGTGATGCGGGAACCCGTGCCCGATCGCGTCGCCCAAGAATTTCTCAAGTATTTTCTTGCGTCCTATTCCCAGGGCGAAACGCTGTATCTCTCAGTGCGGGAAGCCCGCAAACGGTTACAGGGCTTGGAAGGGCAGTTTCCCTGTGCGACCTGGTTGCCGGTGATCTGTCAACATCCCACAGATCTGCCGCCGACCTGGCAATGCCTAAAAAATCCGCACCCTAGGCCCGTTTTGCTCCCGCCCGATCGCCCCATTGCCCGCGATCGCCCCCGCCCGGTCTTCACTAGAGTCCGGCCCCATTGGCGTTGGGTGTTGCTGGCCAGCGCGATCGCCACCAGTGTCGTTATGGGCGCACGGCTGATGGCGTGGCTGCAACCGTGGGAGATCAAAGCATTTGACCAGTTGATGCAACTGCGGCCCAAAGAACCCAAGGACGATCGCCTGTTAATCATCGAAATTACTGAAAAAGATGTGGCGGATCAAAATCGGCAAGATCCTCAAAAACCCAAGGATGTTTCCCTGTCGAATCGGTTTTTAGAGCTGTTGCTCCAAAAGCTGGAACCCCTGAAACCACGGGCGATCGGCCTGGATATCTACCGCGACTATCCGGCGGGTCGGGAATCTGGAGCCTTGGCGCTGAAGCTAAAAACCAGCGATCGCCTGATTACTATTTGTAAAACCGGGGACCCCAACTCACCCAAACCAGGGATTGCCCCACCACCAGAGTTACCCGACGCTGAATATATTGAACGGCTTGGCTTTAGTAATGTGAGCAGCGATCGCGATGGGGTCATCCGGCGACAACTGTTGGCAATGCCCGCCTCCGTCGTTTGCCCTGCGGATTATTCGTTGAATATGCAACTGGCTCTAAAATATCTGGCTAGCGAAAAGATTCAACTTGAATTTACTCCAGCGGGGAACTGGAAACTGAAGGATGTTGTCATTAGCCCGATGGGCTTCCCGACTGGCGGCTATTTTAATGTGGACGGGCGGGGGCACCAAATTTTGCTCAATTACCGCTCTCCCGAAAATGCCAGTTCCTTTCACACACCGGAAGAAATTGCGCCCCGGCTCAGTCTGGGTGAGGCTTTGGCGGGTGGTCTCCAGGCCGCGAATGTCACGGATAAAATCATCCTGATTGGCACCACGGCCCGTAGTTTTGACGATTATCTACCCACTCCCTATCTCAACGAACAAGGCGATTTTAAGGAAATTCCTGGCGTAATGCTCCACGCTCAAATGACGAGTCAAATCCTGAGCCGCGTGCTGGATGGGCGGCCCCTGCTCTGGGCGCTGCCGCTTTGGGCCGAGGGGTTATGGATTGGCGGTTGGGCGCTGCTGGGGGGGCTGTTGGCCTTTTATCTCCAGCGGTTCACCCGGCTGGGCCTTGCCAGTGGTTTTGCGATCGCCCTGTTGTATGGCATCTGCCTGGTGCTGTTGGTGCAATGGGGCTGCTGGTTGCCCAGTGTTCCCCCGGCGATCGCCTTCGTCGGCAGCATGGTCATTGTTACTGCCAGTGGCCTTCGCTTTGCCTCTTCATCGTCACTTCGTACTGTCCCTCAGGAGTAGCCCCCAATGAAAAAGTCAGTTTATCTCCTCTGCTCAATCTCAGTGGCCGCCGCCTTGGTGTGGACAGGCCAATTTAGCCCGGTGCAATCATTGCCCGCGATCGCGCAAACGGTGGCCGTTGCCCTCACCGGCGATCGCCACCCTAGTCCGTCCGCCCTGGGCACACCGACAACCCCCTTCTTGGCCAGCAGCAGCCATGCCGTCCTATTCAACCGACCGAAACCGCCCAGTCGGGGCACCCCCGGCAATGCAGGACGGGGTGGGGGCAGTCGCTCTTGTTTGGCCCTGGCCACCAAATCCCCCAATCAAGTGTTGAACAGTCTGAATGCCCTGGTACCCGAATCGAAGCGGGGCAACACCACCGAAGTTTGGGGTTACACACTGGTTGAACATCCTAGTTTCTGGTTCTACATTCCCTACAGCCCTGAGTCCATCAAAGACATGGAACTGACCCTTCTGGATGAACGGGGCGAAACGGTTCAAACGGTGCCTGTGGCGGTTCCATCGAATGCGGGTGTGATCCAGGTGCAACTGCCGAAGGGCAAGCCAGGGGTGCAAGCGGGACAATTCTATAATTGGTTTTTTAAGGTGCGGGGCAATTGCGCGGAAAATACGATCGCGTTTGTGGAAGGCTGGATCAGCCGCAGTGCCGACTCGGCTTTGGCCACTCAGTTAGACCAGGCCGCGCCGGAGAGCAAATTAACGATGTTGGCCCAAAATGGGATCTGGTACGACGCACTGACGGCGGCAGGTCAACAGTCTGAGGCTGGGCAGGGCAAGGCGGCTGAGGCGACGGCTTGGGCGGCATTGCTGCAACAAGCGGACATGGGGGCGCTGGCGACTCAACCCATTGTGCGGCTGGCCAATTAGTTGGGCGCGATCGCCGCTGATTGATCGCTAGCGCAAAGCTGATGGATTGGAACCCCTCAATCCGAATGGGTGGTCATGACTGGCTGCTGTTTGGTTTGAGGGTTTTTGATTGGGCGATCGCGTGGTAGGCTGGGGGCGATCGCAGTCAAGGAGACGTGGCTCATGGCGCTAACTCCGTCAACAATGGTGGCCTTGGGCACCCCGGCCCCGGATTTTGCCTTACCCGATGTGGTGTCGGGAGCAACGATTTCCCTGGCCAATTTTGCCGAAAAACAAGGGCTATTGGTGATTTTCCTGTGTCGGCATTGCCCCTTTGTCAAGCATATTCAAACTGAATTGGCGAAACTGGGCCAGGATTACCGGGAGACCGCCCTTGGCATTGTGGCTATTAGCGCCAATGATGCGGCGAACTATCCTGAGGATGGGCCGGAGCCGTTAAAAGCAATGGCGCTGGAACTGGGGTTGGCGTTTCCCGTGTGCTACGACGAATCCCAAGCCGTGGCCAAAGCCTATACAGCCGCTTGCACGCCGGATTTCTTTTTGTTCGATCGCGATCGCACCTTGGTCTATCGGGGCCAATTGGATGACAGCCGCCCCAGCAATGGCTTACCCGTCACTGGTGCAGATTTGCGGGCGGCGATCGCGGCGCTCCTGGCGGATCAACCCATCTCCCCGGAGCAAAAACCTAGCATTGGTTGCAATATTAAATGGAAACCGGGCAATGTGCCCTGATGACTTGCCAGGGCTTGACGCATTTTGGCGTTCTGACCTGACCGTGTGGATTCATGCTGATGGGTCTACGCCCCCTTCAGCCATTTTAGAAAATGAATGACTTGAGGAGGCTTGGGGGCGATCGCCCTGACTGCCACTAACAGATTACGCTTGATCGGTGGGTTGCTTTTTGCCACGCAATTGTCCTGATTACACCCTTGCGGTGGTGCAGAGTGTTCCTGACGTTGAGCGGGAGGACTGTCATGCCGACAAAAACCGTTACCCCACAGACTGGCCAGGGTTTCGCCTGTTGTTTTCGTACCCAGCGGGGCAGAATTGGGGCTGTTGAGAAGGGCGAACGATGGGACTCGAACCCACGAATGGCGGAACCACAATCCACTGCCTTAACCACTTGGCTACGCTCGCCTTGATCGTTTCCTATATTAGCATCTGTTTGCCCAAAAAGGCTACGCAAAATCTCTGAAAGTTTCTTTGGCATAAAAGTGCTGCATTTTTTTAACTTCATGCTTGAATAAAGCCAAGAGTGTCTGGTGGTGTGAGTAATGGCGATTGAATTGAGTTGGGTAGGGCGGCGATCGCTCTCCGTAAATTTACTAAATTTAGTGGTTGGGCTAGGGGTTTTAACCGTATCGAGTTTGGGCGCTGTCATGGCTGCTACTAATCCAACCCAAACGGCTTACGAAACCTATGCCACCCAAATGGCGGTGAATTTTTTAGACAGTAATGTGTGTGCTGAAGCGCCAACGACGTTTGGTTTGCAGCGGGAGTGTAAGTCGTTGTTAAAGCGGCATCGCTCGACGGTGCGCCAGTTTATTGGTGACAATACAACGGTGCAGGATTTTGTGTTTTTCAGCGTCTACACCACTGAGTTATCGGTGACTTCCTTTGCGCCCAAGTACGAGATTAATGCGGTAGGCGTGTTTAATCATTTTTACGTCTATGATGCGCTGCCGGAATAGGGTGCTGGGTTTTCTGCGATCGCGATGAACCTTTGCATTTGAGTTTCTGTCTAATTCACTACAACTGAGCTTTGCGCTCGTTGGCTGTAACGTTAGATGGATTCAGTGCTATGAACATGAAAAAGAGCTTGATTGGTTTGGGTCTGGTCGCTTTAACGCTGGGGGCGTTGCCTGTTGTGCCTGCGATCGCTCAGAGTCAGGATGCGCCTGCTACGATGCCAGCGAGACAAGGCAAACAGCGGGGCGATCGCCTGGAAAAAATGGCAGAGAAGCTAAAGCTTACGCCGGAACAGCGGACTCAAATCGAAGCAATTCAGGCCCAAGCCAAAGCTGAGATGAAGGCGCTGTTGCCCGAAAACGCACAACGGGGCGCAATGAAAGATTTGCCAGAAGCCACCAAACAGCAGATCAAAGCCATTCGGGAAGCGACCCAAGCCAAGATCAAAGCGGTGTTGACTCCGGAGCAAGTGCAAATGATGGAAGCGGCGAGAGCCAACCGTCCGCAACGGGAAGGCCGCAATCGGGGCTTCAAAGGACAGCCGCAACAGCAGAACTAGCTCTAGTCCTGGCTCCACGCCGCTCCTCTTAGCGTGACGGGGAGTGGGCGGTGGTTGGCGGGGCAAGCTTGCCCAGGGCTGTGCTCAGAATTGGGCTTTAGATTGAGGTTTAGGTCACTCAGTTTGTGATGGATCGGGGATAGTGGATAGTAGGAGTAACCCTACCGATTCACTATCCTTTTTTATCGCTCTGGCGTGATGAAGCTATGGCAACGTTACCGGAAGTCATTAAACACAGCGAATTATTGCACCGTCTGGTTTTGCACCGCAGCACGATGGAGGAGTTAGGCCGGATCGAGGTGTTGTGGATGTATCCGCCGATGCATCGGGTGTTGGGGTTTGTCTGTAAGGCTGGGTTTTTGGGGAACAAAAAGTTGGCCTTTAAGCTGGCGCAGGTGGAGGCGATCGGGGAAAACGGGGTGTTGACCCATGCTCAACCGGATGAGACGGATGCCGATCGCGTGCGCCAACTGGAAACGCTGATCCAGTGCGAGGTGTGGAGTCAGGCGGGGAATAAGCTGGGAAAAATTGTCGATTGTGTGTTTAGTTTGCGGACGGGGGCGATCGCGCATTATTTGGTGGTGGGCGATCGCTTCAGTAGTTTGGCCGGAACGGTCTATCGTCTTTCACCGGAGCGCATTGTGAGCTTGGGGCGGCAGCGGGTGTTGGTGGCTGAGGTGGCCTTGTCCGATTTGCCGATCTATCGTGAAGGGTTGACGCAAAAAATTGCCCACATGGGCCATGAGGTGAAAGAAGAATACTCACAAGTGACGGAAGAGTTGCGATCGCTGGCTCAACGTGCCCAGGTAACGACCCAGCAGACCGCCACCCAACTCAAGCAACTAGCGGAGCAAGCAAAAGAACGGGCACAGGCTTTGGCAGAACAAGCTCTGGATAAGGCCGATGAACTCAACGAGCAATTCCGCGAAAACACTCAAACTGTCCGGCATCAGGCGCAAACGACAGGTTCGGTTTGGTTGCAAGATTGGCAGGAACGGGCTGCGGCATTGCGGGAAGACTTGCAAGCTGGAACGGCCGCCTTCACAGTGCAAGCTCAAGATATTTTCGATGCGGTGGTGGAAGAAGCCCTGGATGCCCCCGTGGCCCAAGCTGCCCCCCCCGTCAATGATGGGGAAGAAGACTTTTTTGATGCGCTGTTTGCCGATGTGGAGCCGCCAAAGCCGCCGCGTGCCGCCGAGGGGCAAGCCCGATCGCCCCAGGTTGACCCAATGCCGCCCCCTGCTACGGTTAGGGCCGAGGCCACGGTTGCCCCTGTGGATGATGATCCCTGGAATTTGGATGAGGGGCCGGAGCCAGCCCCCCTGGCCCCACCGATCCAAACGATTCCGGTGGAAGCCTGGGATGTGGATGATGACGCTGATCCGTGGGACGGAACAACACCGATAACCGCAACGCCTATCGCGCCGTCTGATGTTTCCGGGGCGCGATCGCCCAACCCGAATGCCCCGTCTACCCTGGTTGATGCGTCGTCGGAGGAGGATGAACCCTGGATTTAGGGCTTGTTGGCGGGAACCGGGGCAAGATTAAAGCCTCGCGCCGGAATATACAGCACTGGGCGGCAAATGTCTTTACTATAAGGAGGAACCTTACCGCAATTCCGCCATTCCACTATGACTTCGACTGAGACTGCTGCTAATCTGCACGCTGCGATCGCCGACCTCGAAGGCTTAGAGATCATCACCGACCCGGTTCAAGTGGCCAAGTTGTCTCAGGACTATTACACCTACAGTCCGCTGCTGGTGGCCGCTTTGCAGGATAAACGGGGTGATGCCGTCGTCAGGGTGACGAGTGAGGCCGAGGCGTTGCGCGTCGCCCAAGCCTGCGTTAAACACAATGTACCGTTGACTGCACGGGGCGCAGGCACGGGCAACTATGGGCAGTGTGTGCCGCTGGCGGGGGGGATCATTCTGGATTTGTCTGGGATGCAGCAAATCAAGTGGATTAAACCGGGGATCGCTTGTGTGGAGCCGGGGGTGCGGCTGGCGGCGATCGATAAGGCGGCTCGTCCTCAGGGGTGGGAAATTCGTATGGCTCCTTCGACCTACCGCAAAGCAACCATTGGCGGTTTTGTGGGGGGTGGCAGCGGCGGCGTGGGGTCGATTACCTATGGGCTGCTAAGCGATCGCGGCAATTTGCTGGCGTTGCGGGTGTTAACCCTAGAAGACGAACCCCGCATTGTTGAATTGCGCGGCGATGCCGTCTACCAGGTGGCTCATGCTTGGGGCACCAATGGCATTATCACGGAATTAGAAATTCCCCTGGGGCCAGCCTATGCTTGGGCGGAGGCGATCGTGGCCTTCCCCGATTTCATGACCAGTGCCCAGTTTGGTCAAGCCCTGAGCACGAGTGACGGCATCATCAAAAAACTGGTTTGCATCTGTGCTGATCCCATCCCCAACTACTTTGCCGCCCTCAAACAATACATTCCCGCCGGGAGCCATGTGGCGCTGATTCTTGTGGCTGAATGTTGTCTGGAGCCGTTTCAGGAGTTGGTGAAGCAGTTTAACGGCCATGTTTGCTACCAAAAGTCGGCGGAGGAAGCCAGCAAAGGGACGACGCTGGTGGAATATTCCTGGAACCACACGACGCTCCATGCCCGCAGTGTTGACCCGACTCTCACTTACTTACAAACAGTGTTCCCCGCCGACCCGGAGTTGAAAGTGGTTGAGCAACTGTATCGGCATTTTGGCGATGAAGTCATGATGCATTTGGAGTTTATCCGCATTGGGGGCGCAATTCATCCAGCCGCGTTGCAAATTGTGCGCTACACCACGCCAGAACGGTTGCAGGCCATTATGGATTACCACGAGGCGAATCAGGCGCTGATCTTTAATCCCCATACCTACATCTTGGAAGAAGGGGGCCGCAAAACGGTCGATATTCAACATTTGCGGTTCAAAGAAGCGATGGATCCACGGGGTTTGTTAAATCCTGGCAAAATGCGGGCATGGTTGGAGCGGTCAAATGTGTAGCCTTGCATCGGAAGCGTGGCAACCCGAAAATTCTGTGTTATGCTCGTTCGAGCAAGATTAATTTTCGGTTTGGTAATTTGCCACGGGGCTGCCTCTGGGCGATTCTCCGAATTTAAGTCTTTGTTTCTGTTCAGTCTTGGAGAATGTCCATGTCAGTCTATGTGGGTAACCTGTCGTTCCAGGTTACGGAGGATGATTTAGTCGAAACTTTTTCGGAATATGGAAAAGTTGTCAAAGTGCAAGTCCCTAAGGATCGGGAAACTGGCCGGATGCGTGGGTTTGCCTTTGTGGAAATGTCTACCGAAGATGAAGAAACGGCGGCAATCGATGCGTTGGATGGAGCCGAATGGATGGGCCGGGATCTCAAGGTAAATAAGGCAAAACCACGGGAAGATCGTCGTCCGTCTGGTGGCCGTTCTTCAATGGGTGGCGGTGGCCGCGATAGTTTTAGTCGTCGCGATCGCCGTTACTAAAATTTCCGCCTGAAATGGTTTTGTCTTTTCTGCGGTAACGTTTTGAAAAGTGCATAGCAGTTGTGGCAAAGCCTCCGGTAGACAATTTAGGTTGCCTAAAATCGGAGGCTTTGCTCTTGATGGCGGGGATAGGTTTGTCGTTATTTGTTAGGCTGGAATATAGCACTAAACAGCAGTATCAACCAATGGAGGCGTTCGTATGACACAGGTCGTACTTGGTGAAAACGAGCAGCTTGAGTCGGCGTTGCGTCGGTTTAAGCGCCAAGTAGCCAGGGCTGGAATTTTTCAAGATATGCGGAAAAATCGGCATTTTGAAACTCCCCTTGAGAAGGAAAAGCGGAAGGCGATCGCCCGCCGTCGGAAGCGGTTTAATTCTGGTGGTTTCAAATCATCGTGATGATTGTTGGCACACCTAACAGATTTTGTTCGTTTATGAGCAGCTGTAAAAGTGGCTGGTAAGCAAGCCGAGTCGCAATGGGTCACTCTTGCAGAGGCATGTACAGAGTAAGACTGTAACCATTCATTCGCTTTCCAGAATTCAAAAGGCAGAGAAGTGCGTCTCAAGTTAAGGTCGTTGCTTCTTTGCCTTTTGCCGATCGTAAGGGAGTGCGTCAGGATTTACTCACATAACCTATTCCTTGCAGCACTGCTCGCAGTAAAATAGAGAACTTGCTGCACGTTTGATGCTTTCTGTGTGGAGCGATCGCACTGGCTGAACTAGCGCACCCTGGACAACGGCACCCATGAAACACACAATATCGGTTTTAGTTGAAGATGAAGCAGGCGTTTTAACTCGCATTGCTGGACTGTTTGCCCGCCGTGGTTTTAACATTGAAAGCTTGGCCGTTGGCCCAGCCGAGCAAATTGGCATTTCCCGGATTACGATGGTGGTGCCGGGGGATGATCGGGTGATTGAGCAATTGACCAAGCAACTCTACAAGCTGGTCAACGTGATCAAGGTATTGGACATTACGGAAGTGCCTGCGGTGGAGCGGGAGTTGATGCTGATCAAGGTCAACGCAAATAGTTCGACGCGGTCAGAAGTGGTGGATTTGGCGCAGATTTTCCGCGCACGGGTGGTGGATGTGGCGGAAGATTCATTGACGCTGGAAGTGGTGGGCGATCCGGGGAAGATGGTTGCGATCGTCCAGATGCTCAACAAGTTTGGGATTCGAGAATTGGCCCGGACTGGCAAAATTGCCTTGACTCGCGAATCGGGTGTGAATACGGAGTTTTTGAAATCTTTGGAGTCAAAAGTCGAAGGCTTGGTGCGTTAAACCCAAGAGAATTGAAAAATGCTCCCAGCTTTACAAAAACTCAGCTACCTTAAAGGGTAAGTTCAGATATCTGAATTACTGTCGCTTAGGTTGTTGAGTCTCTTGGCTATGCTTTCTCAAATTGTGCGCCCGATGGTGCAAACTCAAATTCGTTTACTGGCCAACAGTCGGGCAACCCACTCGACGCTTGTATCCACAGTGGCCCAATGGTTAGGATTTTTAGGTGTACGGGCGCAAGTGACGCAGATTAAGTCCGAGTCGGGCCGGATTCATATTGCGCTGACGGTGGATAAGCCGGATGCGTGCGATACCCACGATTGGCAAAAGATTATTACGAATTTGGAGGCAACGAGTGCGGCGCAGAATGGCGATCGCCCCGATGGTACTCAATTTACGCCCCAACAACAAAGCCGGATGCAGCGCCTATTGGCGTATTTGTTGCAAGTTGGCAACCCGGATGAGCCGGTGAACTGGGAACAACTGCAACCAGATTTGCACGCGATGGGCTTTGATGAAGTGACTTTGTTGGGCATTCGGTCGGCGTTGAAGGTGCCGCAATGCCTGGAAGATTTGCTGGAGGGGCTGGAGGCAGATGTGGCGGCGGTGGCGTTGCCGAAAGCGGTAAAGCTCGCGATGATGGATCGCCAGGTGAATTCATCGGAGGATCAAGCCTTAACGGCGCTATTGCAAGCGATGAAGCGTTAGTAGGCAGGCAGATGATGGGTCTGGTCTGGGCCTTGCGACTTGTGGCTTACAGATTGGTGGTTTTTTTCTCGAACTCTAACTGATACCGATAGAGAGCCACGGGGCGATCGCCCGCGAGGTAGGCTTTGGGGTGGGGGGGATTGAGGTAAACGGCGGTGAGTTGGTCGGCGGTGACGCGGCCATCGGGTTGGAGTTGGTAGGCGGTGGTAATTTCAACCTGGTTTTTGTAAGGCTTGCGGGGCACCTGAAAAAATTGTTGAAAAAATTCAGTCGAGACAAAATGGGTGGCATCGGGCTGGAGGGCCGCGCGGCCAATGGTGGTGGAAAAGAGCTTGCGGTTATCGCGAAATTTGGTGATTAATCGATTGGAGTCGCGGGGATCGACCCAGACGCGGAAAATGCGATCGCCGAAATAGGCTTTGCCCAAATTTAGCCCGTTGAAGGCGCGATCGGAGACGATAGCGGCTTTGACCAGAGAACCCCCCGTGGGCAGGGACAACAGGGGCACCGCCAGCGGCCCCCGACGCAATGCGGCACTGGGCAAAAAGCGCACCTGAGTCCGAATGGGTTGATGCAAAAACTGTTGGTTGCCCTCAAAGCCGGGAGTGGTGACATCAGGAGCAAGGGGAGCTAGCATTTCAACGAGGGTGCTGGTCATGACCCAGGAACCCGCCAGCCAGTTGGGATAGACCAAATCCCCTTCGGCTGGGTCTACGGTGGGCTTGTCTTGCCAATTGGGAAAGGCGGCGAGGCGCTCAACGGGGGTGCTGGCTTGGGCGGTTTGTCCGGGCCAACTGACCCAGAGCAAAACGGCTAGAAAGCAGGCAAGAACTCGAAGCAATCGGGATTTCATAACGGGTTAGGCGGTGAAAACGGGATGAGGCTACGGGCGATCGCGATCGCTGGCGTTCTTTCAGTATTCCAAATTCCGGGCTTCCTGCCCAACTCTGGCGCAAAATTGGGGCGGGTGTATTGCCGGTAATTCAGGGAGATTTAAGGCGATCGCCCGTGGCCCTAAACTCAAAGGCCCGCCATGTCCAGAGTTTTGACCAGGAAAGCCCACTTGTCTGCCCCTTCTTCGATCAGTTTGGCGGTGGGTTTGCCAGCTCCGTGGCCCGCTTTGGTTTCAATCCGAATCAGCACTGGCGCTTGGCCGATGTGGGCTGCTTGTAAGGCGGCGGCAAATTTGAAACTGTGGGCGGGGACGACGCGATCGTCGTGGTCGGCCGTTGTGATCAGGGTGGCGGGATAGGTGACACCGGGCTTGAGATTGTGCAAGGGGGAGTAGGCATAGAGCACGTTGAAGTCGGCGGGATCGTCGGGGGTGCCATATTCCGAAGTCCAGGCCCAGCCAATCGTGAATTTGTGGAAGCGCAACATATCCATAACTCCGACGGCGGGCAAGGCCGCTCCAAACAGATCGGGCCGCTGGATCATGCAGGCTCCGACCAATAGCCCACCGTTACTGCCCCCGGCGATCGCCAACTTGGCCGGACGGGTATAACCATTGGCAATCAACCATTCGCCCGCCGCAATAAAGTCATCAAACACCTTCTGCTTGTTGTGTTTCATGCCAGCCTGGTGCCACTCTTCGCCATACTCGCCGCCGCCCCGAATATTGGGCATGGCATACACGCCGCCCATTTCCAGCCAGACCAGATTGCTAACGGAAAAACCTGGGGTCAGGGAAACGCCAAAGCCGCCGTAACTATAGAGATAGGTGGGATTGTTGCCGTCTAGTTGCAGTCCTTTTTTGTGGACAATGAACATGGGGATGCGGGTGCCGTCTTTGCTGATGTAAAAGACTTGGCGGGTTTCGTAGGCTTGGGGATCAAAGGCGACGGTGGGTTGCCGAAAGACGGTGCTTTGCCCGGTCACCAGGTCATAGCGATAGATGGTAGTTGGGGTGGTGAAACTGGTGAAACTGTAAAAGGTTTCGGTATCGGTGCGCTTGCCGCCAAAACCTCCCGCCGAGCCGATTCCGGGCAATTCGACGGTGCGGACGGGCTGACCGTCGAGGCCAAAAATTTTGACTTGGGTTTGGGCATCTTGGAGGTAGGCAGCGACAAACTGGTGATTGAGTACGTTCACCCCCTGCAAGGTTTCTTCGGTTTGGGGAATGAGTTCTTGCCAGTGGTCGCGATCGCGCTGGGCCAGGTCAATGGCAATGACTCGGCTCCGGGGAGCGGCCAAATCCGTCCGAAACCAGAAGCGATCGCCATCGTTGCCAATGAAATCGAATTCGGCCTCGAAGGTGTTGATTAGTTCTATGACGGGGGCGTTGGGGGTTGTCAGATCTTGGTAAAACACCAGGTTGCGGCGATCGGTGCCTTGCCAAACCAGAATCATGAGATAGCGGCCATCCTCTGTGACTCCGCCGTTAAACCCCCATTCTTTTTGGTCGGGGCGTTCGTAGATCAACACATCGGCGGACTGGGGAGTGCCCACCTGGTGATAGTACAGCTTTTGGTAGTAGTTGACGGCTTCTAGTTTGGCTTTGGCATCGGGTTCGTCGTAGCGGGAATAGAAGAAGCCTTTGCCGTCTTTTGTCCAGGCTGCGCCGGAAAATTTGACCCATTGGAGGCGATCGGGGAGGTCGGTGCCGGTGGCTACGTCGCGCACCCGCCATTCCTGCCAGTCTGACCCAGCGGTGGACAGGCCATAGGCTATCAGGCTGCCGTCTTCGCTGAGTTCTAGGCCAGAGAGGGCGATCGTGCCATCGGGGGAAAGTTGGTTGGGGTCGAGCAAAACGGTGGGGGTGTCTTCCAGGGATTTGAGAGTATACAGGACACTTTGGTTTTGCAGGCCGTCGTTTTTGAAGTAAAAGTAGCGATCGCCCTCTTTGAAGGGAATGCTGTACTTTTCATAATCCCAGAGCTGCGTCAGGCGCTTTTGGATGGCTTCACGGGCCGGAATGGTTTGGAGAAAGCCGAAGGTGAGTTGGTTTTGGGCTTCGATCCAGGCGCGGGTTTCCGGGGAGTCGGGATTTTCGAGCCAGCGGTAAGGATCGGCTACTGGGATCCCGTGGTAGGTGTCTACTTGGGCGGATTGGGCGCTGGGTGGATACTCAAACGGTGTCTGGGCAGCAGTCATAGCATTTACGGAGGGTGCACTAAGACCACTATGACAGAGGACGGCCAGCACCAGGCCAAAACAAAATTGAAAAATATGATTTCTCATGGACTTGCCTGAACGGAGATGCATGGTCAAACCAACAGAGACGGACAGGCAGGGGGGGAAAGGTGCTGCATGGGCAGCGGGGCGGGGGTAGTTATCGATTCAGCTTGGGGGCACTTCGCTCCGGAGCATCGTCAAAATGCAGCTAAATCTTCCAAAATGGAGAAGACGGATTAGTAGGCTATGGGCATGAACGGACGCAGGTTGATGGCGATCGCGAGTTTGACTTTGCTGGTGGGGCTGGTCGCTGGTGGTGGTCGCGAGGGTACGGCGATCGCCCAGGATGAGGCGTGCTACATGATTACGGCTACCGGGAAACGGGTCAATCTGGGGAAATTGTGTGGGGCTGGGAATGGGCCAGTGCAGCCTGCCACCGCCAATCGGGGGTATTTCCTTGCGCCTATCAAACGCCGTAGTGGGGGAACGCCAGTGATTGATGTTACCTTCAACGGCAACCGCACGTTTGAGATGCTGGTGGATACGGGGGCAACGGGCACGGTGATTACTCGTTCAATGGCTCAGTCTTTGCAGGTGCCGTTGGTGGGTGCAGGGCGCTTTACCCTGGCTGATGGGCGATCGGTGCTGTTTCCGATTGGGCGGTTACAGTCGTTGTCGATTGAGGGAGCAACGATTCAGAATGTGAACGTGGCGATTACTCCCGATTCTGCTGATGGTCTGTTAGGACATGATTTTCTAGGGAATTATGACATCAAAATTAAGCGCGATGTAATTGAGTTTTATCCCCGCTAAGGTGAGCTGGGAAGGGGCGATCGCGCTGGGGAGGGTTGAGAAACGGGTGAAACGGCGAATTTTAGGGCTTGATCCGGGGTTGGCGACGCTGGGATTTGGGGCAATTCAATGCACAACTATTGTTTCTCCTGGTCAGCCGCCTGTGGAATATGCTTTCCCCATTGATTATGGTGTCATCCAAACTCCCGCAGGGGTGGCAATTGGCGATCGCCTGTGTATGATTTACGAGGATTTGCACACGGTACTCAGCCAGGTGCAGCCGGATCTAGTGGCGATCGAAAAACTATTTTTCTACCGAATGGGTAATACGATCGCTGTGGCCCAAGCCCGTGGGGTGATCATGTTGGTTTTGGCACAGTTTAAGGTGCCCCTGGTGGAGTTTACCCCCGCCCAAATTAAGCAAGCTCTCACGGGTTACGGCAATGCGGATAAGCTGCAAGTGCAGGAAGCTGTGACCCGTGAACTGGAACTGGAGATGATCCCTAAGCCGGATGACGCGGCAGATGCATTGGCCGTAGCCCTGACGGCCTGGTTTCAGGTGCCTGACCTGGACTGTACCGCTTGAGGGTGATCGCCCTGACCGCGATCGCGCCTTGCGGCCCCATTGCAACTGACTCGAAAAAACCGGGCAATCTTGCGATCGCCCGGCTCTTACAGGAGATTAAATGGTCTGGCTAACGTAAATTAGACACCTACAGCGGCCTTAGAAACCTGTGCTGCCAATTCACCCTTGGCATACTTTGCAGCATACTCTTCCAGGCTCATTTGCTTGATCTTGCTGGCATTACCGGCGGTGCCAAATTGCTGATAGCGATCGGCACAGACTTTCTGCATGTACTTAATCGAAGGCTTCAGGAAGTGGCGGGGGTCAAATTCTTTGGAGTTTGCCGCCAGGGCTTCCCGTACCGCAGCCGTGATAGCCAAACGGTTGTCGGTGTCGATATTCACTTTCCGTACCCCGCTCTTGATGCCCTTTTGAATTTCTTCAACTGGTACACCATAGGTTTCAGGAATCGTCCCGCCGTATTGGTTGATCAATGCAATCAAATCTTCGGGAACAGAAGAAGACCCATGCATGACCAGGTGGGTGTTGGGCAGGCGGCGGTGAATTTCTTCGATGCGGCTGATGGCCAAGATTTCGCCAGTCGGCTTGCGGGTGAACTTGTACGCCCCGTGGCTGGTGCCGATCGCAACGGCCAGCGCATCAACTTGAGTCCGCTCTACGAAGTCAACGGCTTCATCCGGATCAGTCAGCAGCATGGAGTGATCCAACTCGCCTTCAAAGCCGTGACCGTCTTCTGCTTCGCCCTTGCCGGTTTCCAGTGAACCCAAGCAACCCAGTTCACCTTCAACCGATGCCCCAATTGCATGAGCAACTTTGACGACTTCGCTGGTTACGGCTACGTTGTATTCATAGCTGGAAGGAGTCTTGGCATCGGCTTCCAAAGAACCATCCATCATGACGCTGGTGAAGCCGTTTTTGATGGCCGAGTAGCAGGTGGCAGGCTCGTTGCCGTGATCTTGGTGCATCACGATGGGAATGTGGGGGTAGGTTTCTACCGCAGCCAAAATCAGGTGACGGAGGAAGTTTTCACCAGCATAGTTACGAGCACCACGAGAAGCCTGCAAAATTACAGGACTGTCGGTTTCGTTTGCAGCCTGCATGATTGCCTGGATCTGCTCCATGTTGTTGACGTTAAATGCAGGGATGCCGTAGCCGTTCTCTGCCGCGTGGTCAAGCAGCAGCCGCATAGGTACGAGCGCCATAAACAGTCCTCCTGGTTAATTTGTGATCAGGTCGTATGGAAACTTAATTCTTAAGGACATCTTAAGTCATTTCGCCACCCATGTCAGAGTCATCGCACCTCAGAATGCCGGGAATTAGGCAAAAATAACTATTTAATTTACTTATATGTGCGACAATGCACTGAAACAACGGGCTGATGATGGTGCTGGGTACCTCGAAGGCTGTGGTGTGGTAGGGGATGACAGGCCCCGGTGAATGCCACGACCGGAGGAACGGATTGCAAGCAGAAGGGGGCCGAAAGAAACCGCGACATCGGCTGCTTTGCCCCCTGGTTCTGGATTGAAAACAATTTATTTAGTGCATAACAGGCAAACGGTTATGGATCTGTGGCCAAATGCTTTGGGCCAACCCTGGGGATAAAATTTGGTGCAGGGACTCTTTGGGGGGTGGTCTTCCTGCCAAGGGCAACGGTTCGCAGGAGCGTGCCCCTTAAAATAAGCCGTGACGAAGGGCCAGGGGGACAAACACGATAATGCCAAGATACGCAACCCACACTGCTCCTTGGAGCAAGCAACAAACACCATAGCTGAAGAGTTCTAGCCCTGCGGGTGCTGTCGGAATGGCTGGGGACACTGCTGGCGATCGCTCAGAGGGGGCAGCAATCATTGTTTCGGTGGTGTAGCTCATAAAAATTTAGGAGAGTTTAGGAGTAGATTTAGAACCTGGTGAAACTATAGATTAAAGATTATTGAAAAAACAAGCTCATTGATATTTGACTATAGTTGACTCAAGATAAGATTTTCAAATAATTCGTTGGAGTCCAGGCTGGGTGCGGTAAGGATCTGCTGTTTTAATCCCCAACTGATCTTGGTGGCTGTGTTCAATGCGATCGCAACTACCGCGCAACTACCGCATTTTTTTGGTAAACGCGGTGCAAAATTGCCCCTCAGATCCACGCTTGAGGCCCCCTCGTCGCCCCCTCAAGCACAGAAGGCTGTAACGATAATTCTTAACTTTTTCCCTACAAATGGAGCTTTGTTTCGCTGTTGCTACTACGCTCTAAATAGAATTCCTAACAAATACAAAACTGTTGGCTATGGCAGCTTCTTCAAATCATGGTTTGAGTGCTGAAACTAATGCTTCAGATGCTGTTTCTTTGCGGTCTGAGGAGGAGAGTAAAATGCTTACAAAAGTAGGTAAAACGAAGAATTTGAAGAACTCAAAGGATTCAAAGAAAAAGAAAAAACAGAAAAAAGGACAAAAATTGCAGGCTGATGTGTCTGAAGCTGCATTGCGCCACGCTTCTGTTGCCAAAGAGGGAACTGGAAGAGCGCGTACAGAGACAGAAGTGGGGCTGCATAAGAAACTATCCAAACGATTTTATGAACAAGAGTTATCTCGTTTACAAACGGAATTAGTGAAGTTGCAATATTGGGTAAAACATACCGGATTGCGGGTTGCTATTTTGTTTGAAGGTCGTGATGCGGCTGGTAAGGGTAGTTCTATTAAACGCATTGTGGATTGTCTTAATCCGCGTGGTTGTCGGGTGGTGGCGTTAGGCAAACCTTCGGATGTGGAGAAAACTCAGTGGTATTTCCAGCGTTATGTGGCCCATTTGCCAGCAGCAGGGGAAATTGTGCTGTTCGATCGCAGTTGGTATAACCGAGCTGGGGTGGAGCGGGTGATGGGCTTTTGCTCAGAGGCTGAATATCAGGAGTTTATGCAGTCCTGTCCTGAATTTGAACGGATGCTGGTGCGATCGGGAATTATTGTGTTGAAATATTGGTTTTCGGTGAGCGATGAAGAGCAGGAACGCCGATTTCAGGCACGGGTAAAAGATCCGGCTAAACGGTGGAAGCTAAGTCCAATGGATTTGGAATCTCGCGATCGCTGGGAAGAGTATTCTCTAGCAAAGGATACCATGTTTGCTCATACTAATATTCCTGAAGCACCCTGGTTTACCGTCGAAGCTGATGACAAGAAACGGGCACGGTTAAATTTACTCAATCATATTTTGAGTAAAATCCCCTATCAAGACATTACACCTGAAGAATTTGAGCTACCACCTAGAACCCAACCGTCTAAACATTACGCCCGTCCTCCCATCAATGAACAGTTTTTTGTACCTCAGTTTTATCCATAGCACCACTAAAGTTCTAAAGATTCCATTGTTATTTAATGCTTGAAAAAACTTGACGCGGTGATGAAGTGATCAGTTCAAGAATCTGAATCTTGCGTTGTCCTAGAGCGACAACGTTCAATTAAAGTGGCAATTTTATCTAAGAGTTCTTCGGGATAAGTCAGGGGGACTTCTAACCAATCATCCGCTCCGTTCATCAGGTCATGCTCTGTTCCCCTAGTGTGGGCTAGAATCAGCACTTTGATATTTGCCATTTCTGGACTTTGGCGTAACCAGTGTAAAAAATCAGATGCACTAATTCGGGCTAAATGGGTACTCATCACTACGACTTCAGGTTGGAGCAAGGCAATTTGTTGTAAAGCAGTCATCCCATCCATCATCCAAATAACCTGATGTCCAGCTGATGTTAGCAAGTCACAAATCAAGTTTGCATGATGTTCTTGCTGCTCGATTAACACAATGCGGCCAGCGACTACAAGGTCTTGATTTAAAGGATTGGTTGAAGGATTCTTTTTCCGATTTGGCAGGGGTTGGTTTGGCAACTTGACGGTAAAAATTGACCCTAAATTAACGGTTGACTTAACCTCAATCCAACCTCCGTGCAAATCAACGAGTTGCTTTGTTAATGCTAAGCCTAACCCTGTGCCCTCATATTGCCGATGGTAGGATGTATCCAATTGCTGGAACTTTTTGAATAGTAGTGGAAATTGATGTTCAGGAATTCCAATACCCGTGTCTTGAACCTCAAATAAAACACAACCATGCTCGCGCCATACTCGAAGTGTGACGGTTCCCCCTTGGGGGGTAAATTTGATTGCATTACTCAACAAGTTCAGAAGGATTTGTTTGACTCGACGGGCATCGGCCATGAAACGATCTGGGTCAGTTGATAACGGAGCTGGTTTTGGCGATCGCTGATTTGCTTGATGAATACCTATAGGTAAAATCTGCAAATCTAATTCCAGCGAAATATCATTTTGCTGGGCTTTGTTGCGTAACATCCGCAGACTTTCGTTTACGACTTGCGTAATAGAACATTCCTGAATATCAAGAATTGCTCGTCCAGCTTCTACCTGAGAAAGATCTAAGATATCATTGATTAATTCTAAAAGATGTTCGCCACTGTTCCGAATAATTTTGAGATAATCTTTTTGTTTTTCAACGGAGAGCGATCGCTCTCGATCAGGGTTTTGGGAGATGCGTAACAGAGTTGTTGCCATTCCAATAATGGCTGTTAGCGGTGTTCGCAATTCGTGGCTAACTGAGGCCAAAAATTCTGTTTTAGCTAAATTAGCGGTTTGGGATGCCTGGAGTGCATCTCGTAACTCTTGAGTGCGTTCAATGACTCGTTGTTCTAAACTTTGGGTTTCTTGTTTTAATCGAACATATAAGTAGCTTTGACGAATTGCGATCGCGAGCAATTCAGCAATACACTTCAAAAAATGGATCTCGCTTTCTAACCAAACACGGGTTTCAAAACACTGGTGAGCGATTAACAATCCCCATAGCCGATCTTGTACAATAATGGGCACGATTAGCTTGGCGCGTACATTTGCCTGTTCTAGTAAGCCTAGTAAACACGAGGTATCTGCATAGGCTTGACGAGTATCTTCAACGGCTTGAACGGAACCATTGCGATATTTTTCTTGGCAGTTACTAATGTCTATAAAACATTGCATTCCACTACTTAGATTAAGAATGGCGGGAATCGTGGGGTTAATTCTTGCCTCATAGGTAATATGGCCACAAACCTCTAGCTTAGTGGCTTCGGTGTTTGTTGTCTCTACACCTTGAGTTTCTGGAGGGGTAGCCTTAAATAAGTTTTGCTCAAACTCGTAAATGACGACGCGATCGGCATTAAGAAATGAACAAACTTGCCGTACAGTCATACCTAAAATTTGTGGCAATTCCTGACTTTGACGAATTTGGTTGGCAACTTGGCTATAAACTTTATCCTGCGCTGTTTTTTGTATTTCTGCTTCGGATAAGGGCAATTCAATTAAACAACTGTTCCCAATTGGTGAATCAGTTTGTTGCAGCAAAATTTCAGCTAACTGCAATGTAAATTGCGCTTGCAACTGAGTATCATTGGGGCGTAAATAAAGCTTTGCCTGAGTCACTAGTTGCGTCAATTCAGCTTTGGCTTGAGCCGATGATTGCAAAGTTGATAAAAATATTGCTATTTCATCGGGCACAAAACTGATCGCTATGCGATAACATTCTCCTAGCCATTGATAGGCCACAATTTGGGGCTTAATAAAATCATTACTAGCAGCAGGCAAAATTTGATCGGTGGCGCTCTGAGCCAAAAGCAAACCGTTAAACCGCTCTGATGCAACTAACAAAAATCGTTCTAAGCCGGGATAAACCTGGTGGCCTGAAAGATTGAGTTCAGAGATAATGGTGACTTTAGCACCAGCTCCAGCCGCCAGCGATCGCAGCGCAAAGGCAATTTGATCAAACGCCAAAGTTGGCAAAACTCGACCTTGAGAGAGGATTGATGAGATGCTAAACATCGGTTTTGCCAAGCACAGCAAACTTGAAAGAGTTTTCCATTGTTGGAATCATTATTTCAGAGCAAAACTTGATCAGATTTGTTGACCAAGGCTAATCCATTTGACTCGGTTCGCCCGTCCTGGCTCTGGGGAGGGCTGACCTGAAAAAAGACTAGATTTACGCTAAGGAAATGCCAAAATTTTCTGAATCCTAAGCGATTTGCTTCGCTTTCTCCGTTTGATAAGGTCATCAAATCAAATGGCTGCACTACCTTGTAGCAAGCCCCAGACCGGCTTTGAGGTTGCCACTATCTCTCAATCCTATCATTCTGCATGACTGAGTGCTTTCTGCTTAAAGTAAAAAAGAGGACTGGGTTAGCCCTCTTTCTATAGGTTTATTTTATTAAATCGCTGAAGTTATTTTTTTGATTTTATCTAAATTGACTGTCGAGAGACGAGTTTTTCAAAATCTGCCTGGGTTTTTTGCAGAAGCTGAACGCGGCTGTCAGCAGTGTTCGATAGGCCAGGGACTAGGTTGCGGGCTTGAAGCGCCATGTGTAATTGAAGGTGCGCAACGTATTCACTGATGTCTTCCCGAATTGGCATTTCGGTTGATTGTTGGTTGATGCGAGAATCCAAGGGTTTTCTCCTTCCCAAACTCTACACTCTGTTAGGCAACGTAAACGAACTTAGCATGGTTGGGTTGGGATTCTTGGTTTCGCAATGAAGTTTAATGGTTTTGTCAACTTTGGTTGAGAATTGTGCTTTAGGGCGGTTGGTTTGGCACAATTGGCGCGATCGCGTCGCGAATTGCGTAATGCTGTGCTATCATATCGTAACAATGACGATTGTAAAGACTAGAAACAGTCCAACTCGTCTTGGTGAGAAGGGCGATTAACTCAGGGGTAGAGTATCAGCATGACACGCTGAGAGCCACTGGTTCAAATCCAGTATCGCCCATACAGACAATGAGTACGAATTGTGCATGAGTACCTAGCTGGCTGACAAACCTATGTTTGGTTGGGTTGAATAGTATGGAACCTAACCAAACCTATACAAACATCAGGGGTTTAGGCATTTTGTCAGTCAACCAGCAGGAGTACAGGGAGTTGCAACTCCTTGCCGGTGGCAAGTTTGACTCTTACCGGCAAGGTTGATTCGTGTTGCAGCGCGATCGCAAAGAGAAATCGCCTCCGAAGCACTAAAGCAGGGCTAGCGAGGCGATTGTGAGTTGAAGCAAGGTCAGGTCTTAGGAGGGCAGCTCCTGTTGCTTGGATGCTTTGCCCTGGTTTAACAATTGCCGGAGGTTGGGGGTAGCAACGAAGCCAAAATAAATCGCGATCGCGGCGGTAACTGCATGGAGCCAAACATCATTGCCATAAATTGGAATTAATCCAAAGGTCGTGTTAGCTACAGGAATTAACCCCATTACTGTTAATAATCCATAGAAAATACCCAAAAATCCGGCGTACCAGCGAGAACTATCCAGTGAGATCGAAACTAGGATGCCAACGCCCCCAACAATTAAATGAACAATATTATGTGCCGTGTTGATTGGAAATAGGCCCATCAAATAACCAAAGCCTGAATGCACACCCAATTCTGCTACATAATCTGGCATCGTCGCGGGTGTTGCAACTAAGCCTGGTACAAACCCCATTAGGCCCATACCCAGATAAATAATCCCTATAATCAGGGCAAAATATTGTCCTGGTTTCATGCTGACTCCTGTTGTGAATTGAGTGGTTACTAGTTTCAAGGTATGCAATGGGCTGCTAAGAAGACTCTGCAAAAAGGCACGGGTTGGCTTATGTCTAAAGGGATAGTCGCCACTCCAAACCCGCCAAGGCTGTGGGTATGACGTTAGCTGGATTGGATAAAATTAAAACATTTGAACTATTACCCCAATTCTAGTTGGGGGCGTTATAGTTTGTAATATTGCCGTTTCTGCTCAGTCGCCTACCCTTAAAAAGTTTTATGCCGCAATTCCATATTCAAGCACCGTTTGAACCGACCGGAGATCAGCCAAAAGCGATCGCTCAATTGGCGAACTATCTGACCCAGAAAAACCCGTATCAAACCCTTTTAGGTGCTACGGGCACTGGAAAAACGCACACAATGGCACGGGTGATTGATCAAGTTGGTAAGCCTACGCTTCTTCTGGCGCACAACAAGACCCTGGCGGCCCAATTGTGTAATGAGTTGCGGGAGTTTTTCCCCAATAATGCGGTGGAATATTTTATTAGCTATTACGATTATTACCAGCCAGAGGCTTATATTCCAGTCACTGATACTTATATCCAAAAAACAGCATCAATTAATGAAGAAATTGATATGCTACGGCACTCAGCCACGCGATCGCTGTTTGAGCGGCGAGATGTCATTGTTGTTGCCTCTATCAGTTGTATTTATGGTTTAGGCATTCCGTCGGAATATTTGAAAGCCTCGATTCCGCTCCGGGTTGGGGAGGAGTTGAACCTGCGGGGTATCATTCGCGATTTGGTGTCTGTGCAATATACGCGCAATGATTTGGAATTGGGGCGGGGGCGATTTCGGGTTAAAGGGGATGTGTTGGAAATTGGCCCTGCGTACGAAGATCGGATTATTCGGGTTGAATTTTTTGGCGATGAAGTTGATGCAATTCGCTACATTGATCCGGTAACGGGTAGCACTTTGCAAAGTTTGGAAGCAATCAATGTTTACCCGGCGCGGCACTTTGTCACCCCAGAAGAACGGTTGAAATCTGCGTGCGACGCGATCGAGTTGGAACTGAAAGAGCAACTGGGTGTATTGGAAGGTGAGGGCAAGTTACTTGAGGCGCAACGTTTGGAGCAACGGACACGGTATGACCTGGAAATTTTGCGCGAAGTTGGATTTTGCAACGGAGTCGAGAATTACTCCCGTCATTTAGCTGGGCGCGAGGCGGGAGCACCCCCTGAATGTTTGATTGACTATTTTCCTAAAGATGATTGGTTGTTAGTCATTGATGAGTCTCACGTGACGATTCCGCAACTCCAGGGCATGTATAACGGCGACCAATCACGTAAGCGCGTTTTGATTGACCACGGTTTTCGCTTGCCGAGTGCGGCGGATAATCGCCCGTTGAAGGCAGAAGAGTTTTGGGAGAAGGTGACGCAATGCGTATTTGTATCCGCAACGCCGGGAAATTGGGAATTGGAAGCGTCCGGTGGTCAGTTTGATGTGCAAGTGGTCGGAAAAAAAGAGGTCAAGACTTACATCAAGGGAACGGGGCATGTTGTGGAACAGGTAATCCGGCCGACGGGGGTGCTTGATCCGGAGATCTTTGTGCGGCCAACTCAGGGGCAGGTGGATGATTTATTTGGCGAAATTCAGGAACGGGTGTCGCGGCAAGAGCGAACTCTGGTGACAACCCTGACAAAACGCATGGCGGAGGATCTGACGGAATATTTTGGCGATCGCGGTGTGCGGGTACGCTATTTGCATTCTGAAATTAACTCTATTGAACGGATCGAAATTTTAGAGGATTTGCGGCAAGGGGATTTCGATGTTTTGGTGGGGGTCAACCTGTTGCGGGAAGGCTTGGATTTGCCAGAGGTTTCGCTAGTGGCCATTTTGGATGCGGATAAGGAAGGGTATCTGCGGGCAGAGCGATCGCTGATTCAAACTATTGGGCGTGCCGCCCGCCACGTTCGGGGGCAGGCCATTTTATATGCGGATAATCTGACCGCTAGCATGGAAAAAGCCATCTCGGAAACTGAGCGACGACGGGCGATTCAAATGCAATATAACGAGGAGCACGGCATCACTCCTCAACCAATTATCAAAAAGCAAAAAAACTCGATTTTGGCTTTTCTCGAAGTGTCTCGCCGACTAAAAGCGGATGAATTGGAGCAAGCTTACCAGCAGGTGGATGAGATTCCAATGGAAAATATTCCCGAACTCATTACTCAATTAGAATCAGAGATGAAAACAGCGGCTAAACAACTGGAATTTGAGAAGGCGGCAGAGTTTCGCGATCGCATCAAACATTTGCGCGATAAACTCTTGGGTCGATAGACTGCTGCCGTTGTCTCCTGATTGACTGACAAAGCGCCTGTAACCCTGATGCTATAGATTTGTCAGTCAACCAGGGAAAACTGGTTCAAGACGGGGACATAAACTGATGGGAGACGGTTGACCTAAAAAGAGGGTAAACCGCTTGGAAAATGCTGCTGTTGTTAGAACTTCTAGTGTTGCAGTTTGAGGGTTTTACTTCTGAGTTGATGTGGGCAAAGAGATCAGTTTCACCATCTAGTTTGGAAAACTCAATCCAACAGTGGCGACAAAAGTAATAAAGCCGATGCCCTCGAATGTGGCGCAGCACCTGATGAGAACAGCAAGGACAACTGAGCATGAAAACCTCGTAATATCAAATCAGCTTGAATACAAAATTTATGATTTAGTGGTAGATAGTTTGATTTTGATTTTGTTGTTGCGCCCGATCACGATCGATGACAGCGATCGCTGGGTTTGGGTCTAATTGGCGACGTTGGCGAGGCTTGTTTGATCGAGTAAGTCTCTGAGGTGGGTCATGGTTGGTTGGGCGATCGCTTGGATAATTCCCAAAATTTGCAGTGGAAAACCATCGATCGCAGTGACGAGCGGCGTTTCCTGGGAATGGAGCCATCGCCAAGTTCCATTCACTTGTTGCATTCGGTAATTAATTGAGATCACTTCACCCGGTTGCAAGACGGCAAATTGTTGGTAGTGCTCGGAGACGCTATCGAGATCGTCGGGGTGGATTAGATTGGCTAAACCGACTGGCCCCATTGTGGCGATCGCTTCAGTTGTGTACCCCAGCATGGCCCCAACTGAGCAACTGGCGCATAATGTGCGCTGTTCTATCAAGTCATAAATATAAACGCTGCCGAGTTGGGTGGGGGGCGTTTGGGCCTGGAGGCGGCCTAAGGCTTGAACCAACTGCTGGGGGGACGATGTTGAAAATTGGTGGGTATGCGGGATCGAACAGGTGCTCACCGTTTCTCTCCTTGACAATTCTTAGTAACAATAACGAATCAATAGAACGTTTGGGAAAAACCTCCTCTTGCCTGTAGTGATTGCTGGTAAAACTCAGATGGAGATGAGCTTGCCAACCACAGGTTGGGGGCAAACCAGAGGAGGTTTAAGAAGTAACTCGTTTTAATCCAGGAAGCTCAGGCAAAAACGCTTCAACTGATGTCTCCAGTTTGGGGAATGCTTGTAAAGAAATCGTGAGGGAGTGCAAGCTGGAGGCAGCGGAATTGTGGGATTTAGATTCCCTAGATTTGGCGGATTTTTGCTGCACGCTGAGTAGAATTTAGTGCTAATATACAATCTTTCCTAAGCCAAGAAGCGTTGCAATGTGTTGCAGTGCTCCGGTCAGGCGGGTATTGCAACATATTGCCAGTTGCAGTTGCCGAGTTTCATCATTGTGGATGCATCGACTGTGAATTGAAGGTGGTTGTGGTGTTTGAGCTTGAGGCGCGATCGCCCACTGCCTGAAGGTTGTGGAGGATTTGTAATCGCGGAATACCAAGGAATAGACCTTCAGTTCTCGTTGGAATTGAAGCGGTTCTATTGTAATTACTTATTGCTAGATATAATTCGTTTTTTGGGGCTGCGATCGTGATAGTATGCCTACTATTTTACTTATTCTAAACGTCGCTTAAGGCCATTTTAGTATTTCGCTCATCGTGCATTCTACAACACTCAGCACTTGACTTGAAGCTGGATAAGGAATGTTTTCCCTGTCCTTAGACCATTAAAAACTCAGTTGATTCTTGCAGATTGCCGGGAGTGACCAACGTGTATTGATCGATTCGCTACCACATTCGGAACAGACCTAATTTGGAATAGCTGATGAAAATCCTGATCATAGAAGACGATCCGACTGTTATCCAAACTTTGCAAGTGTTGTTAGCCAGTTTTAGCTATGCGGTAGATGTGGCTGACGATGGTGAAGCGGGGCTGCAAATGGTGGAGATGTATGACTATGACTTGATTGTGCTGGATATGCTGTTGCCCGGTTTGGATGGGGTGGAAGTGTGTAAGCAGCTCCGCCAGCGGGGGGTCAAAACGCCGATTTTATTGTTGACGGGGTTGGGGGAAGGGCGACAAAAGGCGATCGCGCTGAATGCTGGGGCGGATGACTACGTGGTGAAACCCTTTGATGTGGAAGAGTTGATAGCGCGGGTGCAAGCCTTGTTGCGGCGGGGGAAGACGGCAGCGCAACCGATTTTGGCTTGGGGGCCACTGTCGATTGATCCCAGCCATCGGCGGGTGGCTTATGGGACGCAGTTATTATCGGTTACGCCGAAGGAATATGCGATTTTGGAGTTGTTTTTGCGGAATCCGCAGAAGCCGCTGAATGCCAGCATGATTTTGGATCGGGTGTGGACGGCGTTGGAGTCGCCAGGGGATGAGGCGGTGCGTGTCCACATCAAAGATTTACGGCAAAAGTTGATGGCGGCGGGTGCCCCCAAGGATTTGATTAAAACAAAGCATCGGGTGGGGTATCAACTGAATCCGCTATATGCGACGGTGCCGGAGGTGGTATCGGCAGAGGCGTTGACGGTGCCGCAACTGGCTGAATTGAATGCGGTGAATGAGGAATTGCGGGCGACGTTGGAGGCGCGGCGATCGCACCAGGCCGAGCTACAAGAGCAGCACCAGGCATTGGAAGCGGCCTATCAAATGGTGGCTGAGGAACGGGGCCAGTTACAGGCCGATCGCGACGAATTGGAGCAACGGGTGGCCGAGCGCACGGCAGAATTGCAACAGTTGTATGATGAAGCGCCCTGTGGTTATTTGTCGTTTGATCCGCAGGGGAAGTTGCTCCGGGTGAATGCGACGGGGCTGCGGATGGTGGGGTATACGGCGGCGGAAATGGTGGGGAAGTCGTGTGTAGACTTTATGACGGCGGACAGTGCTAAACGGTTTGAACCGAGTTTGGCGCAATGTTTGAAGACGGGGTATGCCCAGGATCGGGAGTTTCAGATTGTGTGCAAAGATGGGTCGATTCTCCCGGTGAGTATTAGTGCGCGGGTGGTGCGGGGGCCGGGGCATCAGGCGTTGACGGTGCGGGCGGTGGTGATTGATATTCGCGATCGCGTGGCGTTGGAAGCTGAACGCCGCCAAGCAGAGGCCGAACGCCAAGCCACAGAGTTGATCCGGCAGGAAAGCGAAGCTCGGTATCGGCTGTTGTTTGAAAGTAGCCCGAACCCGATGTGTTTTTTTGAGCCGCAAACCTTGGCGATTACGGAAGTGAATGCGGCGGCGATCGCTCACTATGGGTATACCCAGGCGGAATTTTTGCAGATGACCTTATCCGATCTGTGTGCCCATCCCACCACCTGCGATTTGGCCGCGATCGCCCAGCAATTAACCACAAAACGCCCTTATTTTGGTGTGTCCCAGCATCGCAAAAAAGATGGCACGCTGATGGATGTTGAGGTGAATGCCCATCGGTTTCTGGTGGCCGGCAAACCAACAAATTTGGCGTTGATTCAGGATATTAGCGATCGCAAACAAGCTGAGACCGCCCTGCAAGCATCGGAAGCCAAATATCACGCTTTATTTGACTCCATTGATGAAGGCTTTGTGCTGTGCGATGTGGTGTTTGACGAGAACAACACCCCGATCGATCTGCTGTATGTTGAGGCTAATCCTGCTGCGATGCGGATGACGGGCTACGTCTTGGCCAACCAACGAGCCAGCGAACTGTGTGCCGCGCTGGAACCGGAGTGGCTGGAGGTGTTGGGGCAAGTGGCCCAAACTGGGGAAGCGGAACGGCTCGAACTACCCATCGCCCGCCGCAATACTTGGTATGAATTCCATGCTTTTCGTCCGAATGGGGCCAACGCCAACCGCATTGCGCTGCTTTATAAAGATATTGGTCAACGCATTCAGCTAGAGCAAGAGTTGATCGAACAGCGGAATTTGTTGGAACGGATTTTTAATGAATCCAGTGATGCGTTGTTTTTGATCGATGCGGAGTCGCGGTTGACGGTGGATTGCAATCGGCGGGCAATTGATCTGTTTGAAGTTGCAGATAAGGCAGAATTGCTCCGAATCCCGGAACATACATTACGGAAACAACCCGACGCTGGGGGGGCGGAGCCATTGGGCCAAGGCCAACTGGAGCCGCCGGAAGTTGGGAACCACGAGGTTGAATATGTGACGCGGCAAGGTCGAACCTTTTGGGGGGATCTGTCGGTGAAGGGGATTACCGTTGGGCTGCAACAATTTCAACTGGTGCGGATTATTGATATCAGCGATCGCAAACAACTCGAATGGGAACGAGAACAGACGGAGCTATACCTGCGGCAGCGGGAAGAATTTTTGAGCAGCATCTATAACGGAGCCGAGCAGGGCATTTTTGTAGTTGAGGTTGCATTGCCCCAAACCTTTCACTATCTCACCTTCAATCGCCTTGCAGAACAGTATGCCGGGATGACGGCGCAGGAGATCGCTGGCAAAACGCCAGAAGCTGCTTTTGGCCCAACTTTGGGTGCGCGGTTTCGCCAAAACTATATTCGCTGTGTGGAAGCGGGCACCAGCATTACTTACGAAGAACACATCCGTTTTCAAGCCAAAAACTTCTGGACGTTGACGACGCTGTCGCCCATTCACAATGCCCAAGGTGAGATTTATCGGTTGATTGGCACAGCGGTTGATATTAGCGATCGCAAAGGAGCGGAAATCCTGTTCAAACTGAGTCAAGCGAAATTTGAAGCTCTGGTACAAAATATGCCGGGGCTGGTGTATCGATATTATCCCCCGCAGGGCGATCGCCCCCATTGGTTTAGCTTTGTCAGTCCCCAAGTGGTCGATGTGTTGGAACTTGCTCCGGCGGCTGTGTTGGCCGATGCGAATGCCTTTGTTGATCTGATCCATCCGGATGATTTGGCCTCGTTCCAAACGTCGGTGGCTACTGCTGTGGCCCAGTTTATTCCCTGGCGCTGGGAGGGCCGCATCATCACACCGTCTGGACAAGTGAAATGGCTTCAGGGCAATTCCCAACCCCAACAAACAACGGAGGGTGATGCTTGGGATGGGTTATTGGTGGATATCAGCGATCGCAAACAGGCCCAACAAACCATTCAAGAACAAGCTAGTTTGCTGGATATTGCGACAGATGCCATTTATGTGCGGGATTTGGACAATCACATTTTGTATTGGAACCAGGGCGCAGAACGATTGTATGGGTGGACGGCGGCGGAGGCGATCGGGCAACCCGTGGATCGGCTGCTGCATTGTCCAGAAGCCCACATCGACACGGTTTTACAGCATTTATCCAGTCAGGGGGAATGGCAAGGTGAAATCCGCAAACGCACCAAAAGTGGCGATCGGGTGACGGTGGCGGCGCGGTGGACATTGGTGCAAGATGAGGCCGAACAACCGCAGTGTATTCTGACTGTCGATACCGACATGACGGAGCAAAAGCGGCTGGAAGCCCAATTCTATCGGGCACAACGGCTGGAGAGTTTGGGGGTTTTAGCCAGTGGCATCGCCCATGATCTCAACAATGTATTAACTCCGATTTTGGCGGTGTCGCAACTGTTGCAAAGTCAACAAACTCAGGCTGACCCGCGATCGCAGGAAATGCTAAAAGTGTTGGAAAACAGCGCCAAACGGGGAGCCAATCTCGTTAAACAAATTCTTACCTTTACCCGTGGCAATGGGGGCGATCGCCAGTCTTTGTCAGTTTTGCCGTTGCTTCAGGAAGTCATCAAGGTGATTAAACAGACTTTCCCAAAAACTATTGCAGTGGATGCCGCAATACCGGAAGAAGACTTAGGTTTTGTTTCGGTGGATGCAACCCATCTGCACCAGGTTTTAATGAATCTTTGTATCAATGCTCGTGATGCCATGCCCAATGGGGGCTTGCTAAAGTTAACCGTGGAAACTTGCTTGGTCGAGCCGCCCATCACCAGTGCTGTTCTAGATGTTCAGGCTGGCCCCTACATCGTCATCAGTGTGGCTGATACTGGAACGGGCATCCCGACGGAGATTCGGGATCATATTTTTGATCCTTTTTTTACAACGAAACCGCCTGGACAGGGGACTGGGCTGGGGCTTGCGACGGTATTAGGCATCATCAAGGATCACGGGGGCTTTTTGCAAGTATTGAGCGAGGCGGGCCAGGGAACTGAAGTTCGGGTCTGTCTGCCCCAGTTGGCCGGAAAAAATCATGATGTTCAGGAATTGACCAACTGGGCCGATGGTCACGGTGAAATCATTTTGGTTGTTGATGATGATGACGCTGTGCGGTGTACGACGCGATCGCTGCTGGAAAATCACCATTATCAAGTTCTTGCGACCGCCGATGCCCACGAGGCGATCGCAATTTATCGCCAACGTCAAACTACAATTCCGGTGATTATTCTCGATATCACCATGCCAAATATGGATGGAATTGCCCTGATTCATCACTTGAAAGCCATTCATCCCGCCGTACAAATTATTGCGATGAGCGGCTTAGCCACGAATCAAAAACTGGCGTTGACTACGGGGGCAACTCAATTTATCACCAAGCCTTACTCAACTGAAACTTTACTAAATGCGGTGTGGCAATTAGTCAATAAGCCCAAGCGATCGCCCTAAATCTGCTCATCAGCCCTGGGCTTAAACGTTGGAAATAAACTTGTCGAAAGCGGCAATTGCATCGAGTCGGTGTGTTACTGAGGGGCAAGTTGGCGGGGCGATCGGGACTGCAATAACCTCGATCAGTTTAGTTCAAGTAGATATTTAAGTTGTCGAGTGGCAGAATTCTAATCGGTAATTAAATTTCTGCGATCGCGAGTCTAACTTAACTATTTCGATCATTTCTTAGCAAGTAGATGGTGTGTTTTATTTGCATTTATTGATGACTCCAATCAGGGAGGATACACTATGGCATTGCAGCATCAGCCGATTTGGGCCTTGCCGATTGAAACGGTCTATTCCTCCTTGGGGACAACTGCAAGCGGATTAGCTGAGGCTGAGGCGGTGAGCCGATTACAGCAATTTGGCCCGAATGAACTGCCGACTCCCCCCCGCCGTCCGCTGTGGCTACGGTTTACGGATCAACTCACCCACTTTATGGCGTTGTTGTTGTGGGTGGCGGGGGCGTTGGCTTTTGTCGCGCAAACTCCGGCGTTGGGGTGGGCGATTTGGGCGGTCATTTGGATCAATGCCCTATTTAGCTTTTGGCAAGAATTTCAGGCAGAGCAGGCATTGGCTGCCCTCAAAAAAGTGTTGCCGCTACAGGTGAAGGTTTATCGTTCTGGCACTTTGCAACAAATTCCAGCGAGAGAGTTGGTGCGGGGCGATTTGATGCAACTGGAGGAGGGCGATCGCATTTCGGCCGATGCGCGTTTGGTGCGGGCGGAGCAGTGCTATGTGGATGTGTCTGTCCTGACGGGGGAATCGCTCCCGGTTGCCCGTAATGCTTACCCAGTGCGGGTGCGGGAAGCCATGTCTGTGCGGGCGGGTAAACCTGTCCCCCATGCGGGGGAACAACCGCTGCGGGAACCGATCAATGTGGCGGAGGTAGCTAATTTGGTGTTGGCGGGGTCTACAATGGCGGCGGGGCGGGCGTTGGCTGTGGTCTATGCGACGGGGGCACAAACTGAGTTTGGTCAGGTTGCCCATCTCACGACGGTCATTGAACGGGAAACCAGCACACTGGAAATTCAGGTGAAGCGGATTGTCCGGGTGATTACGACGATCGCAATCAGCATGGGCGTTATCGTTTTTTTGTTGACCTATTTGTTGGTTGGCATGACGGTCAGGGAAAGCTTCATTTTTGCGATCGGGATTATTGTGGCGTTGGTGCCTGAAGGGTTGTTGCCGACGGTGACGCTGACCTTGGCGATGGGGGTACAACGGATGGCGAAACAAAATGCGTTGGTGCGCCGCTTATCGGCGGTAGAAACCCTCAGCGCGACCTCCGTGATTTGCACGGATAAAACTGGGACACTCACGAAAAATGAGATGACTGTGCGCTATTTGTGGTTGCCGGGGGCACATCCCAGCGACACCGCGCCAGATGCCTCGATGGTGGGCGATCGCCCTTCTCCCCACCTGATTGAAGTCACCGGGACAGGCTACGACCCTACGGTGGGCACGGTGCAAATTCCAGAGCCGTTTGAGGCCATTTGGAAAGTTCAATTATTATTGTTGGGAGCGGCGTTGTGTTCTAATGCGCGGCTGATTCACCCGTCTCCCCATCGCTGGCAAGAAATTGGCGATCCCACGGAGGCGGCGCTGTTGGTGGCGGCGGTAAAAGCCAAGCTTTCTCTGGAGTCTTTGCCTCAGCAGTTTCCTCGCCTGCGAGAAGTCCCGTTTGATTCGCGCCGTCGCATGATGACGGTGGTTTTGGATTGGCGATCGGCGACCTCGTTTTGGGATACAGCAACGGCGACTTGGCTCCAGGCTGTTACCCATTTAGCGATGACCAAAGGGGCACCCCTGGAGGTTTTGCGCCATTGTCATAGCATTCTGCGGGATGGCACGGTGCAACCGCTGACCCAGGCTGATCATGATGCCGCGATCGCGGCCAATGATCACCTGGCACGGCAGGGATTTCGGGTGTTGGGGGTGGCTGCCCGCCCTGGGGATGCCACATTTTTGGACTTGCGATCGCAGGACTTAGAACAAAACTTAGTCCTGATTGGTTTGATTGCCATGTTCGATCCGCCCCGCCCCGAAGTGGCCCAGGCGATCGCCCAATGCCATACCGCTGGCATCAAAGTCACAATGGTCACTGGGGATTACGGCTTAACTGCCGCCGCGATCGCCCGCAAAATTGGCCTGGTCAATGCGGCCCCCGACCATCTCCGAGTCATTACGGGCCACGATCTGGGCCACCTATCCGATGCAGAACTGCGCCAGATTTTGAAATACCGCACAACCCTCGTCTTTGCCCGGATGGCCCCCGAACACAAACTCCGCCTCGTGCAAGCCTACAAAGACATCGGCGCGATCGTTGCTGTAACCGGGGATGGCGTGAATGATGCCCCCGCGCTCCGGGCTGCCCACATTGGCATTGCAATGGGTCTGAGCGGCACTGATGTTGCCCGTGAAGCCGCCGACATTGTTTTGACCGACGATAACTTTGCCACCATTGTCAGCGCCGTTGAACAAGGCCGCGCGATCTATCAAAACATTCGCAAATTTATGACCTATATCTTGTCATCTAATGTGGCCGAACTGGTTCCCTTTCTCGCGATGGTAGCCTTAAAAATTCCCCCCGCCCTCATCATCATGCAAATTCTGGCGGTTGATTTGGGTACTGATATGTTGCCTGCGTTAGCTTTGGGCACGGAACAGGCAGAAACTGGAACCATGCAGGACAAACCACGGGCCAAAACAAAGTCGTTGCTCGATCGCGCGTTGCTTTTACGGGCATACTGTTTCCTCGGACTGATTGAAGCCGCCGCTGGAATGTTTAGCTTTTTCCTGGTTTGGTGGAGTTATGGGTATGGCCTCACGGAGCTACAGACCGTGACTCCGGCCCTCCTTGCTCACACGGCTCAACCCGTCACTGTCGCTATTTATGCCCAAGCGACAACGATGACTCTTGTAACGATTGTGGCGTGTCAAGATGGCAATATTTTCGCTTGTCGTTCTGAAAAAACATCGATTATCGATCTCGGTTTCTTTTCTAACCCGCTGATCTGGCTAGGGATTCTCTTTGAGTGGACATTAGTGTTGCTGATTATCCACATCCCGTTTCTCAGTCAGGTTTTTTTCACAACCAAATTAACTTCCTGGCACTATCTATTGTTGCTTATCTTCCCTCCTTTAGTGTTAGGTGCAGAAGAGTTACGGAAGCTAACTAAACGGATGCTTCAATCCAATTAATCTTAGATTTTTAATTGATTTCAATATTAGTTTTTTGGGTAAAATCAATCAGTCTTTAGTAGAAGTAGGAGTTGGGCGATCGCCGTTTTTTCGGTGGGAGCGATCGCCCGTTAGCCTTAATGAAACTGTCTCCAAGCAAAGCTAGGTGAGCAAATTACTCACGACAAGGTTGCCAACCGAGTAGCCTGTCACTAACCCATCACGATTGGCCGATTGCACATGGACACCACCGTAAATCCGGCTGATACCATTGTCTTCAGCGGCACGAATAAAGCTGCTGTACGAGCGATAGACTCCTGGCATTTCCTGAGAAGTCATTTGGAATTGATAGTTATCGCCATAGTAAGCGGCCAAGACAGCGGCGGCGGCGGCCCCAAAGGTCGAGTGGCCGGAAACATAGTCGGGGAAGGGCGGAGTCGGCAAGTAGGATTGCCAGGTCGGGTCGGCAATAGTTTGGGGGTTGCCGTCGGAGTTGGCCAAATGGATGGCGGTGACTGGCCGCAATTGGTCGTGTTCAAATTTGGCCGCCCACGCCAGAATTCCGGCATCTGCCTGGGCAATGTTGAGGTGGGCAAAGAGGCGGGCGTTTTGTACCAGGGTATTCCCGGCTTGTAGGGCTACGGTTTGTGCGATTTCGTTCCATTGACCGGGTGGCCGGAAGGTGTCGGCGCGATCGTAGGCCCAGAAGGTGGCAATTTCCGACTGATCGGCGGTGCGGACAATGCTGTTTCTGCCACCGAGAGCTTGCACCTGGTTCAACTCGTTGGCATAGGCTGCACTGCCATAAACGGGTGGCCCATCAATGACTACATTGCTGTTCCCCCCGAAGCGACTCACCTGGCCCCAGGTGGGCAGCAAGACGAAACCATCGGCCATAATCGGCTGAAAGTCTCCAGGCGTGGTACCGGGAAGGTAGGGGTTGGTCTGGTAATTCAACGTTGTTTGGATGGCTTGGGCAACGCCGTCGTTACTGCGACTATTGAGGATTGCGTTGGCGACAAAGCGGCCAATATCAATTCCCCGGTTTTCGGCAATTCCGTCGGGTACTTCGGCTAGCGATCGCGCGAGTTGAGCATCAAACTCAGCTTGTTGAGTGGGATACAGTACCGATAAGGCTTGGTGGGCTGCTGCTGCCGCTGCTGCAACCAGGGAAGCTCCAGCCGTTTGGAACGGCGATAGGTTCAAGGTTGGTAAGTAGGACGAGTAGCTGCGATCGATCGCGTTCACGGCATCAAAAATTGCCGCATGGACAATCGCTTGATTCCGGGCTGCAACGGGCGGTGCGGCAGAAATATTAACCGCCAAATTGGGGTCGGAACCGACGGCTTGAATGGCATTGAGCAACGTTGCATTCCAATCTAAAACAACATCCGTGCCCGGAGCCGAGGCATGGAGGGACAAGAGATTGTTGCTTTCGTTACTTTCGGTTAAGGTTTGGTCGGCATCTAAGCGGGCTAACAGGTAGAATGAACCCGGTGCAACCACGGTTGGCGCATCAAAATTGAAGTTAATGGCTTGGGTTTGGCCGCGCTGCAAGTTCAAGCTGAGGGTTTGGCTATCTAATAATTCATCGTTGCTGTCAAAGTTGGCATCGGTAGAGGCATAGAGCCGCACGGTGACGGGGCCAGTGGCACGGGCCAAGCCAGTGTTCGCCACGAGGAGTTGAGCATTTCCGGTGCTGTCAGCCAAACGAATGTCGGGTAGTTGGATTGTGCCAAATTGACCAACTAGATCCACATTGGATAGGGGACTGCTGACTTGGGTGGCGTTGAGTTGCAGGCGATAGTGGGTGTTTGCGGTATCGTAACGAAAGACTTCGACCAGGTAATCTCCGGCATCCAGAATTTGCGCGATCGCCTCGGCGCGGTTGAGGGTATTCTCGGAAAAAACGATCAATTCGCCATTATCAATGCGACCATTCCGGTTTAAGTCACGACCTAAAAATAAATCTGCGTCGTCACTCATTCCTGCTAAACGCAGATTAACATTGCTGGTGCTGTTGAGGGAGAAACGGTAGACATCACTGGGACTGGTATCGCCCACAAAGCCAGACAACGCTCGTGCACCACTCAAAGTACCAACATTGAAAAAGCTGGCATCATTGTTTGGTGTAATGCCAAGAGTATAGTTTGTACTAGCATTCGATGTACCCTGGACAACATCAACGAGATAGACACCTGGCCCCAAAATCCGATCAATAGATTCTGCCGCACTCCCGCTGTTGGTCGATGCGGCAATGAGTTCGATTGGTTCTAAATCACCGTTGAAGCTGCGGGCGTGAAATAGCCGCAAATCCGCATCAGCACTCAAGCCAGATAATGACAGGTTGAGATTTTGGGTTGAGCTGAGGGTAAAGGCAAAACGGTCTAGGGAGTCAACGCCGCCGGAAAAATTGCCGACAAAGTTGTTGATGGTTTGGGCAGAGGTGATGCCACCAAGATTCATTTCTACAGTCATGAGTCTTCTCTCAATCGGGGACTAAACTGGATGGAATTTCGCTCAGGAAAACTGCGGACTGGGCGATCGCAGCGTCCTAAACAATGGCGTGAAGGCTGCAAGGGCATTGAACATTGAGCAGCGCAAGAAGCCACTGCAAGGACTTGTTCAGCCTTGGGTTGTCCCTTGTGCGTTGTTATCGGGGTGGTGCCAAGGCTTTATGCCTGAAAATTAGATTTAAAGAGAAAAAAAGGTGCGGGATCTGGTGATGCAAAAAAAAGCCGCCCAGCGCGATCGCGGGCGGTGTAAACCAGATTTAACCGTCTTGATGATGCGGCTTAAACCAGGTGAAATTCTTGCAGAGCGGGGAGAAAGTTATGGTTTTCGTGGCCGGAACGACTGAGCTTGATGAGGGCAAATCGTTGTACGGCGGTCAGGCTGGCCCATTGGGCAGGGGTCAAGGTCGTAGCCACTTCAGCGGCTTTTGTTTGCACGCTGTCGGGAATGGTGGTCGCTTGCCAGGGGGGGGCGGGGTCAATGGGTAGATCGGTGGCGATCGCGCCAGTGCGGTCTAAAACCATTTGTTGCAGTGTGGTGCGATAGGTTGCGATTTCGGTGGGGGTGTGGCAGGGGAGATCAACAAGTTGTTGGCGATCGTCCTGGGTTAACTGATGCCACTGGGCGAGTTTTAGCTTGATGCCGCAGGTATCTAATTTGAGGCGCACCTGCATTGGAATGCACCGGAGAGATTCAACAAAATCAGCTTCAAATGCAAAAAAGGTGCTCATGATACGTTGTTTATTTGGGGCGATTTAATGGGAATTGTGAGAATCGTTGTCGCCATGCTTGCCGGATTGGTGATTCATGCGGCGGATCAACCAATAGCTAAAAGAGAGGGCAGCGATCGTGGCGGCGAGGGCGATGAGATCAAAGCCTTTAGTTTTTTCCAGGTCGAGAATGATGATTTTACGGGACACGGCAATCAGGGAGGTGACGATGACCAGTTCCACCTGGATGACCTGCTTTTTGAGGTAGGCGGTGATATTTTCTAACAATTCCATTGCGATTAAAACGTTTAGGAAGAGTCCAAAAATCTCCGCGATCGTGGCTGTAAAAGCTCCTTTTGGCTCGGTGACAAACAGATCAGCAATCAAAAACTTGACTAAATCAAAAACGGCAACCAAGATCACGATGATCATGGCGACCGACAAAATTTTGGCAACTAACCCTTCAAACCCACCCAAAACCTTGACAAAAGTTTCGTCACTGGTGCGTTGTTGGATTTGTCTAGATAGGCGTTGCCACGATTTCATAGATTCTGTTCTGGGGAAATGATTGATTTTGTGCGCGCGATCGCACTGCCGATGGTGAGAGCATACTAAATTGGTGGAACGGACGCAATGGATTGTTTACTTTGCTACATTGATCGAGCCTCTATCCTTCGTAGCATGGCGATAGTCTGAGTTTTGCGTTCCCCTTAAACCCGATCCTTTACGAGATTGTGCAACACGCTATGGAAAATTTGAGTACGCAGTTAAGTCAACTCCTGGAGCCGATCGCGGCCTGGTTTCGCACGTTCAATATGCCGGAACCCATTATCCACTGGGGGCATCCGGTCATGATGGGTATTGTGGTGTTGGTGTTGGGCAGTTATGTGGCGGCGATGGGCTGGCGAGGCAAACTGGCAACCGACAAAGAGGCCCAAATCAAAAGTCGGGCGGATCACCGGAAACTGGCTCCGCTGATGACGCTGTTTATCACCTTGGGGTATACGGGCGGTGTGCTGTCGCTGGTAATGCAACAACAGCCGATTTTGCAGAGTGCCCACTTTTGGACTGGAACTGCCGCTGTGCTGCTGTTGTGGACAAATGGGCTAATTTCCTTGACTGGGTTTGGTGGCAATCAGTTGGCGCTGCGGATGACCCATGCCTACATTGGCACTTTTGTCATGCTGTTGTTGCTGGTGCATGGCATTTTTGGGCTGAAGTTGGGCCTTTCCATTTAGCGATCGGTTCTTTTAACTTAGGCGCGTGAATGCAGTTAGGGTTGCGTTGGCTGGTTAACGACCACGGTCTGAGTTAATTTTGGCCCTAAGTGGCCCCCGACAGCGGCTTGGCTCTGCATTGAAATGGATTTGTTGCGCTCAGGGCTGAGTCTGGGCATTCTGAACAGAGCCTCAAGCATTGGCTTGGGGCTTTTGTTGGTTCAGGGGTTGAGCAGCGGGGTGCATTATGGACGCGGCGATCGCAGTGATGCTTTGCGGTGCGTTTGGGCTGGGTTTGCTGAGTGGGGCGGTGCCGTTTGGGTTGGGGTTGCTGGTGGGGGCCAGTGTGGCGGGGGCGATCGCTGCACCGTTTTGTCGGCAACGCTGGAAACACTGGCCGCGATCGCGAATGTGGTTGCTGGCAGGATTGCTGGGGGTGGTGGGTAGTGTTTACTTTCAGGTGCGATCGCCCCGCCCTGCGCCGACGGATATTAGTCGTTTCCTTTCCCCAGCGGAGTCTTCTCTGGATGTCCTGGTGACGGGCAAGGTGGCCAGTTTTCCGCGTCTCACCCGGAGTGATAAGACCCAAATCTGGCTCACGGCCCAACGGATTGCCCCCATTGGTGATGGCAAGCCGATTACGGGCAAGGTCTATGTGACGGTGCCCAAGGATTACCGCACCACGTTGCAGCCGGGGCAAATTGTGCGCGTGGGGGGCGTGTTGTATTTACCGCCGATCGCGACGAATCCTGGTGGTTTTGACTTTCGCCAATACCTGTTGCAAGAAGATTGCTTTGCGGGGTTGCGGGGAGAGCACGTTGACCTGGAGCGAGAAGCGACGGGTTGGGGGTGGTGGCGGGTGCAACAGCGGATTGTGCAGGCGCAGGGGGCGATCGGCCAACCGGAAGGGGCGTTGATCAGTGCGATGGTGTTGGGCGGGCGGGCGGTGGATTTGGCCTATGAGGTCAAAGATGAGTTTGTGCGGGTGGGGTTGGCCCATGCGCTGGCGGCTTCTGGCTTTCAGACTTCGCTGATTTTGAGTGTGGTGTTGGCTTTGGTACGGCGGCGATCGCCCCGGTTTCAATTTGTTGCGGGGAGTTTGGCCCTGGCGGGGTTTGTGGCGCTGGCGGGGGCGCAACCAGCGGTGTTGCGGGCGGCGATCATGGGGTGGGGTGGGTTGCTGGCTTTGGTGCTGAAGCGGCGGACAAAACCCCTGGCGTTGTTACTGTTGACGGGCTTGGTTTTGCTTGTGGTCAAGCCGCTGTGGATGTTTGATTTGGGGTTTCAGCTTAGTTTTTTGGCGACTCTGGGGTTGTTGGTGACGGTGCCGCCTTTGACTCGCTGGTTGGATTGGGTGCCCACGGCGATCGCGCCACTGATAGCGGTGCCCGTTGCTGCTTACCTGTGGACGTTACCCGTGCAGTTGGGGGCGTTTGGGGTGTTGTCGCCTTACAGTATTCCTGCCAATTTAGTCACAACGCCGTTGGTTTCCCTGTTGAGTTTAGGCGGGATGGCGAGTGCTTTGGCGGCTTTGATTTGGGCACCGGCTGGGAGCGGGTTGGCGTGGGGGTTGCTGTATCCGGCGAAGGGTTTGATTGCCATTGTTCATCTGTTTACCCGTTTACCGGGCAATGCCTACGCTATTGGGACGATTTCGGTGTTGCTGGTGGTGGCGCTGTATCTGTTGCTGGGCCTCAGCAGTTTTCAACCCTGGTGGCGGCAACGGTGGCCGCTGGCGTTGGCGATCGCGCTGGTGCTGCTGGCAATTCCCCTCTGGCACGGTGCAACCCTGGCCCAAATTACGATTTTAGACACACAGAGCAATCCTTTGATGGTCATTCGCGATCGCGGTCGGTTGGCTCTGGTGGGGAGCAGTGATGCCAAAACGAGCCAGTTTACACTCCTCCCATTTCTGCAAAAAAACGGCAGTAACCAGATTGACTGGGCGATCGCGCCGACCTTTGCACCGTCAGCCTGGACTGATCTGACCCAACGCTATCCCGTCAAATATCTCCTCACTGGCCCCAGCCAAGCCGCTCATAGCGAACCCCCAACGGTTCCGGTGGCGACCCAAACCCAAACCCTGCCGCTGAATCAACTCGTCCGTGTGGGCCAAATCCAGGTGCGGTTGCTGAGTGTGGCCCCAGCGATCGCCCAACTCACGATCCATCACCAAACCTGGCTCTGGCTGGATGATCTGGCTACCGTGCCGCCCAATTCGCCCCTGTTGGCCACGCTCCCCCCCGCCGATGTGCTCTGGTGGGACAGTAAAACCTTGCCGCCGTCAATTCTTGCCCAGGTGCGGCCCAAAGTGGCGATCGCTTCCCGCGCCAGCGTTGATCTGGCCACAACCCAACTGCTCGAACAGCAGCGCATCCCGCTTTACGTCACTGGGCAGCAGGGGGCGATCCAGTGGACGCGAGAAAATGGATTTCAAACACAATTAGGCGAAGGGGAACCGGGAATGTAGAATAGAATAGACACCACCAGGAGAGGTGGCAGAGCGGTTGAATGCGCTTGACTCGAAATCAAGTTTGGGGCAACCCAACGGGGGTTCGAATCCCCCCCTCTCCGTTATCAGCAAACGCTTTCAGTCGGGTATCCTAATTTGGGTTACCTCAAATAGCTTTGATGTCAGGGCTAAATTAGGATATTTTGGGGGAATTCTGGGGATGACTACGGAGTTTGGCGATTGCTTTTGGTATTTAACTCTATTAACGCGATCACATCGGATCTGTGAAATGGAGAAAAGAAGTGTGTGCTTACAACCAATCCTAGCTTAGAGAGTAGGATAGCGCTCAATCGTTGTTTTAATAAGATCTTGGATACAGCTTAAACTGTGTTGAATCTCATAAGCGTTGTTGTCGCCCTTGAGGTTGTTACACTTCCAGCACATAATCTGGAGATTGTTATAGTCAAACATACGCTCTGGAAAACGAGCTTTGTTGAGTTTATGATCAAGGCTAACGTAGTGAGGATGAAAGTATAAGTTACCAACTTGATTAATAACTTTTTTACCTTTTCTATCTATATATTGATAGCCACGAGTGATGGCCTCTTGACGCTTGGGCGTGCTATGTACAGATTGCCCATGAACCATCTTTTGACCACAGAAAGGACATGGCTTCTGATGATATTTTGTACGATATTGATTGGGACTTATTCTGCCAAAAATTGGATGGTTAATCACTGGATAGTTTTGGCCCGCCCGCCATATTTCGTTAATCTCAGCGCTAATATAAAGAGCGGCTAGTTCCTGTTTATTAAAGTTAACCATCTACAACAGTTGATATTTATCTAATGTTTTCTTAGTTAAATCATGAAGCTGATGACGCTTGTGGTTTAAATTTGAAATGCCTTGTTGCGCTGTTTCTTGAGCCTTTTCGGCTTCTAGAATAGACAAATCAATTGCACCAGAAAGGTCGCCCCTCTTTAGCTTGACATCAAATAGACTCAACGGTGTATTCCATTGCTGCAAAATAGTCCAGGAATCCTGAACCCGCTGCCAACCAACGTTGTGATAGCCTTGCTTGCGCGCAATTTGCTGCTGAGCTTTTGTGAGTTGATTGAACGTCTCACTGTTGCGCTTCTGCCACTGACGATAACTCATATCACTGACATTCATCGCTATTTTTATCTCCTTAGTCAAGCTTAAATGTTTGCTTGATTGCTTGCCACTCTTTCTGGCCATACTTGATGGAGATATAGTTTTGTATCTTGGATAGCTGGCCTCTTAAAGTGTCAATGCGCTTTTGCAAGTCAGAGATTGTAATTTCCGCCTCTGTAATTGCTTCTTGGCTAACTTCTTGAATAGATTCAACATCGTCTCGCATTCCTTGAATGGTGAGATTATAATCATTTTTATGAACTAAATCTTTTTCTAAAAGAGCCTGCTTTCGATCATTCCCTGATTTGGAAAGAGCATTTAGTAGCCATTTCCCAGCGTTTAATAGTTCTGAATGCTGAGGATTTAGAAATACCTTCAGCTTCTCATTTGCCTCCCTAGTTTTAAGTCCTTGTTGATAACGATTAAAATTATTCGCATCTTTAATTATTGCTAAAATCTCTAAGCTTTGTGCTAGTGAAGCTTGAATCAACTGTTCATCGGTCATCTTAGCCTTTAAAGCATATTGGGCTATTCCAGATACCTGACTAACTTGTTTAATGAGTTGATCGCGCTCGGTTGGAGAAAGTTTCACTGCACTGGATCCTATTTCTTACAGAGATTGTACCTAACCTAGTGGTTTTATTTAAGAGTATGTCCTGAGTTTAGGAATTCTCATCTCTTATATCCAAACATATCAATGTAGGATCGAACCTCCGGATTTATCCTGAATTACCTATACCTCGAGCAATACAAGCTTTGTAATGATGGACATATGCACTATTAAAGCTTGATTGCAATGTTGGATTCACCTGAAATTATTGTGTGATGAGTGTATTGAGACTCCAGTGGTCAAGGGGCATGATCGCCGCTCCCCCGTGTCTATCCCTGTTGTTTCATCCTGGCAGGGGCGCGATCGTGTGTGTCGGATATGCGGCGTAGCAGGATGTCGCTTGACGATTGGGGCGACGATAGGCCGTAGTCATTAAGGATTGATTCGGGTGAGGGGCGGCGCAGAAAAAAGTGTTCACTTTGGCGTTGATCGAATCCAGTGAACTATGGGTTCAATTTAGGTAAGGCCATGCTGGGACGGTAGGCACTGAAGCTGAATCATAGCCAACTTCCCACCAAAACGTAGGGTGCCCAATAACGCGGATGGCTAAACTGGGGATCTTGGAGTAAGGCGACTTGGGCGCGGCGGAGGGCTTCGGCACGGGTGACGTGGGGTTGGCCCAGAGATTGGTACAGGGTATGGGTGAATGTAACGCTGGGTTCATCGGCTAGAGTCCACAGGCCCGCGATCGCGCTTTGTGCTCCTGCTTTCACCGCAGTTCCAGCAATCCCTAACACGGCGCGATCGTCTCCGGTTGCAGTTTTGCAAGCACTTAAAACTAATAGTTCTAGCTTATTTTCTGGCGATTGTTTTTGAATGCGAAATAATGAATCCAGTTCATCTACTGAAATGGCTCCGTCGGCTGCCAGAATAAATGTATTTTTGCGATTTTTACCAAATTCGCCGTGGGTTGCAAGATGGATAATCTGGAAGTTACCTTGATTTAGTTCTTGCTTCAGTTGATTGCGAGTAAAGGATTGATCGCGGATGAGGGTGGCTGGAAGTCCGGCGGCTTGAATCTGGTTGATTTCAGGATTGACGTTTACCAATGGATCGTACCGCTCAAAGCCCGGTGGCGGGTCGGTGAGGCTGGCGGCCAGAACGTGCAGACGATTGCGATCGAGGGGGGCTGGTTCGCGTACATCCAACCCTAAAATCAGGGTGACTGCATAGTGTTCGACGAGGTAATGCTGGCCGTCGTACAAGGCGGCCATTGGAATGGTGCGAAGGGGGCCATCCAGGGCAAAGATCAGCGTCTGGATGCCGTTTTTTTCTAACTGGGCTTGGATGGGTTGGATCAACCAGTTATAAACGACTTGTCCGTTGGTTTGTACCTCTCTGCGGTAGGGGTCTTGCAGGCTTTCTTGAAATTGGCGGAGAGTGGCAGTTAGTTGCTGCCGTGGAATTTTGATGGGGGGCGGCTGATACAGTGCGGTTTGACCAGGTAGCTTGAGGAGCACTTCCAGGCGATCGTCCAGAATGATGGGGTAAATGACGGCGGCGGTTGGATCGAGGCGATCGACGATCTGGTCAATTTGTAATCTGGTGTCTTGTAAGTCGGTGTCTTGGCACCCGGTTTGTAAAAAGTTCTGCAACTCGGCTACTTGTAAGGATTCCAGTACAAGTCGGGCTTGGTGCACATGGGTGGGGGTGGGGGTTTGCAGGAGCAAGTCTACCAGTTGGCGATAAACGGGTTCGGCGGTTTCCCGGAAGGAAAATTTGATGTCGCTGTTGATGGCGATTAAGTCGCGTTTGAGGGATTGCAGGGTGGTGAAGGCTTCGGTGTAGGCGGCGATCGCTTCTTGCTGTTGGCCCTGTGCCCGCAATACCCGTCCCAATTGCCACTGCCACCGATATGCCAAATCAGAAGCGTTGTTTGCCTGGGCCAGGAGTAAGGCTGATTGGGTCAGGCGTTGGGCTTCTGGCCACTGCTGCACCTGCTCGTACACGCGCCCTAAATATCCGGTTGCGGCGGAGAGGGCGCGGGGATCGTTCAAGGTTTTGGCGGCTTGTACCGCATCGGCCAGACTGTGGGCAATGGTCAGCGGGGCTGGGGCGGTTCCTGGGTGTAGCTGTCGCCATTGGATCAGGCTGTATCCGAATCCGGCCTGGAGATCGATCGCCATGCGTCCGGGGGGGAGGGTGGGCAACAGGGTTTGTAGTTGGTCGTGTAGGGTTTGCACTTCGGCCCAGATATTAAGCTGCGATCGCACTTTGGCGGGTGTTTCCAGCCATAAGTTGAGTTGGTTGAGTGTGGCCTGGGTTTGCAGGAGGGGGGTTGGGGCGGCGGCGGCGGCGGTTTTGTAAGCGGTGAGGGCGGCTTGAAATTGGGTGCGGGCACCTTTGAGGTTATCTTGCTCAAAATTCAGTTTGGCTTCGGCGCGGGCCAGGTTGCCCAGGCTTAACTGAGTTTCGGCGATCGCTGTTGGGGCTTGCAGGCGGGTGGCGATCGCTAAACTCTGTTGTAAATTGGTTTGGGCTTGGGGCAAATCTCCTGTGACGCGCAAGGCTTCGCTGAACGCCCGCAACGCGCTGGCTTTAATCAAGGAATCCGGTTGGCTGGCCAGGGTTTGTTCCAGGGCTGATAAGGTTGTCACAACCCGCTTAGACAAGCCCAACTGCTGAAAAGCTTGCGCCAGATTAATCTGACTCATCACGGCGCGTTCTAGATTATTGGTCTGTTGGTAAAGCGTGGTGGCCTCTGCCCAACTGGCGATCGCGGCTTCCGTCTGGCCTTGCGCGAATTCCAGGCTGCCGCGTACATCCAATGCTTGTGCCCGGACGGCAATGGCTGTTCCGCCTTGCAACAGGTTTAAGGCGGTGGTGATGTGCTCGTGAGCTACTGTCCAGTTGCCTAACTGCTGGTAGCTCAGGGCTAAATTACTGAGGATGATGGCTTGTTCGGTGCGATCGCCTTGTTGTTGGGCTGCGTGTAAACGGGGTTCTAGGGCGGCGATCGCAGCCTGATAGTGCCCTGCCGCAAATAGGGCTTGGGCTGCTAGTGGTGGTTTTGCCGCGACTGCGCTGAGGGTGGCCGACACTGACATTGATGGGGGGCTGGCGCTTTTGGCCACGGTCGGGGTGGCAAGGGTGATCACCAGTGCCATGAGAAAGAGCAAACTGTGGAGCCGAAAACGCAGTGTTCTGACCATGATGGGCTTGAGTGAAGATGAGCAAAGTGAGCGTTAGTGTCGCCGTTGGTTAAGGCCGCGATCGCGACAGCGCCCATTCAGAAACGCAGGGTGCTGCGGTATGGGGGTGATAGCCTGTGCGGTGAGGATGGGGGTGCCATCGGGCGCGATCGCAATTCCCTGCGCTTCAATCAAGGGTTGCGCTTTTTCCGGTGGGCCTGAATTAGCCTGGGGTTCTGCAATGGGCTGGTCGTGGGTCAATTGCTGCGCGGTTTCTGGTTGTTGTACCCAGGGCACTGCAATCCCACCGCCAGTTTGGGGTGTATTTGCGCCTGGTGGCAGCCCCCCCCGCCCTGTAATGACAAATTCATTTCGAGGTTTGGCTGGGGCGATATCTTCTGCCTGACAAGCTTGGGAAATTAAATCTGCGGGGTCAAGGACGGTCGCTTCAAGTTCGGCCAATCCCCGCGATGGATCAATGCCTAGGGTTTGCACCGCCACTTGCCCATCGGCCCCGACATCGGAACTGGCACTGATATCGCTGATGCCATTTTGGCGAATTTGTTGAAGCTGAAAGGGACTCAAGCGACTTTGTTGTTTAAAGCCAATAATTTGAATGGCGCTGATCGTGATCTTGCCGCCCCGGCCCCCAAAGGCATTGGCAATAATATCGTTGTTTTCATACAAGCCTGTAACCAAAAAGCCCTTGGGCATCATGATTTCGATGTTTCCCCCGTTTCCTCCTTTACTAGCTGATCCGGCGGTTGTGGAGATTTCACTATTGCGTCGCATCAAGAGTAAGTCCCGCACAGCAATTAAAATATTGCCGCCGCTACCACTATCGGTCTCAGCGTTAATAAAAGCGCCGTTGTCCAGGGTGAGGCGATTGGATTGCAGTTTGATGGTTCCCGCTGAATTGATAGAGTCAGTATTTAAATTCCCTGAGCGGCTATCAACTTTGAGTCCGGCATGATCTTTAATTAAGATGTTTTTGGCGATAATTGAAATATCTCCGCCTTTGCCAAGTTGGGTTGTTGTTGGAGTGGCGATCGCGTTTGCAAAGAGTCCACTACTTGGCCCTGTTTCTGTAATTGCATTGGCTACACCTGGGCGTACAGGATTGGGAAACTTGGCAAGACGCTGCTGATATTGGGGATCTTGACCGGCGATCGTCACACTGGGGGCATTGACCTGAATGTTTCCAGCAGTCCCCGCACCAAATGTAGAGGTAATGAGTTGTCCCCCCGCAAAAGCTTCAAATTGATTGGCCGCATTCACCGTAATATTGCCACCCGGCCCATTCCCAGTGCTTTGAGCATTCAGCGCACTGCCGTTACTGATGCGGAAATTGCCCGTGTTAAAGAGAATATCTCCCGCCCGAAAGTCAGTCCCCGTACTGGTAAACACTCCACTGGGTAGCCCGCTCTGGGGCACACTACCAGAAATATCGACTTGCGCGGCTGTGATTTGCACAGTACCAGCGTTGCCTTGGCCGCGGGTACTATTTTTGATGATTGCTCCATTTTCCATCACAAAAGCGCCAGCCTGAATGCGCACATCTCCCCCTTGCCCCCGTCCACCAGGGCCAACGCCTGCGGTGATCCGGGTAGACTCGCCAGAGCTAGCAATATTTACCCCCGGTGACACCGCTCCATCCATCCGTAATGTGCCGGCTACATTGAGGCTGATGCTACCTCCTCGGCCATTGCCTCCATCACCCACATCGCCCACGATCCCAGCATTAGCCCGTAGCGTTAAATCTTGTGCGTTGATGGTTAACACGCCTGCATTTCCTGCACCACTGGTTGAAAAACTAATCGCACTATTATCGAGGGTGGCAAGACGAGTGTTGATGATAATATCGGCTCCATTGCCCTGACTACCGGCATCCACACGCCCCGTAATCCGGGTGTTGGTGTTGGCCGAACCGGGGCTGGACATGGAGAAGCGATCGCTCGTAATCACAATATTGCCAGCATCACCCGTTGCTCCCTTTTTAACATCACTATTAATATTGCCGTTCTCCAGAAAGACTCCATCTTGCGCTGTAATATTTAGATTGCCAGCATTGCCTAGACCACTAGTAATAGACTCGATCGCGGCATTATCTCGGATGAGTAGCGAGTGAGTTTGAATATTGGTCAAGCCACCGTTACCAATCGCTCTTTCTTCTACTGAATTTACAATCTTAGTGCCAGTCCCAGATAAGTCAGTCAGACCTCGAATATTGAGATTAATATCGCCACCTAGTCCTGTGGAACCTTGATCCACTTTGGCAGAAATCTGGCTACCACCTGCTAGTGATAAAGCATCGCCTGTGACGGTAATAGTGCCAGCCATGCCGCCGTCGCCTTTAACATCGGTTCTAATGGCTGCTCCGTTGGTTAAGGCGATCGCCCGTCCATCAATGGTGATGTTGCTGCCTCGCGCGTTACTGTAGACAGTGGAATCTAATATGTAGTTATCAATCTGAATATCGCCCCCGAAGATGCTAATTCCTGTTGTCGAGGATTGGCTACCATAGGTGTCCGCAAAAAGGCGATCGCTGCCTTGCCCTTGGAGGAAAATATTACCTCGATTAGGGGCAACAAGTGTGGTGTTACCAGTTTGCCCCAAAGCCCTAAAGGCGGCTGTATCGATCGTCGTGTTAATTAGGCTGATGGCGGGGCCGTTAGTTGCACTAGCTTGAATGCTGATGTCTCCAGCGATCCCGTTGGTTGCATTGCCTGCAAGCCAGGATGAGTTAATAGCGATCGCGGTTCCTTGTAGCGATATATTTCCGGCATCATCAGCAGAGTTGATATTCCCCGTCGTCAGTGTACTGTTGCTGATATTAATCTGTGCGGGTGCAAGGGTTGCTCCAAGGAGAATGCCACCTAAGCGCCCTTTGGCGTAAATGTAACTGTCATTAATATCTATATTTCTTGCCGCATCAATAAAAAATTGTCCGGCAACTCCATCTGGATTAGTATTACTCGTATCAAAGATCACATAATTGAGAAAAATAGAACCATTTCTAGAGTTCAATTTAATGGTAGAAGCACTTGGATCTGAAGAATCTGCATCTGCTTGAATATCACCTGTTTGGATGTTTCCTCCTGCATCTAAGATGACAGATCCGCTGGGAGCATCTGGTGTGATCCCGGATATGCTAGATGTGTTAATTGTGCCAGTCCTAATTTCTCCCTGAGCTTGGATGTTAACGTCTCCACCATCAGTGATGATTTGATTGATATTTGTGGTGCCGCCACTGGTCAAACTAACCAATAGATTTGTGACTGGTGATGCATAAATGTTAGGTGCATCGGGTCTAATTGTTCCGGTGCCAGTGATGTTGCCTCCTGCATTAAGAATGAAGACGGGTTGATTTGGGTCAATTGCAGGATCAATGGCGGTAATCGCAACATCACCAAAGGAGATATTACCTCCCGCTGTCACGAGTAAAGAAGCACCGGTATAATTTCCGATCGCGTAATCACCACCAGCCGTAATGACAGGATCAAAGAGACTCAAGACATGATTGGGGCGACCTTCCAAAGTTTTGACTGCGAAGTTGCCCCCACTGGAAAAGTGAGCATCGGCAGAGACAGGGTTGTTGCTGAGAAGGGTCGTGTTACCTCCGCTGACAAAAGGCGTTTGAGTCAAATGATTTAACGCCAGAATATCCACCGATTGGTTGCCCTGAATCGTTAAATCGCGACCAGACGTTGCCAAAAAAGGATCGGTGAGGGTGTCACGGATTTGTACCCTATTCTGCGCTTGCAAGGTTAAATCGCGTCCCGCTCTTAACTGCCCCTGAAGATCCAGATTCGTTGCCGCTAACGTCAGATCCTGCCCTACGTTCAGGTTGCCCCGATTTTGAATCAGCCCGTTTGCGCTAGGGCCATACTGCAAGCCAATGGGCACGCTAACGGTGAGGAGGGGTGCGCCTTGGGGCGTAACACTACTGAATTCTAGCCCGCCCGGAAATTGAAAGCTCTCTGCGGTCGTCGCTAAAAAAGACCCCCGAATATCGAGTTGGGCATTAGGGCCAAACATGATCCCATTGGGATTCAACAAAAATAGATTGGCGCTGCCATCTACGCCTAAGATGCCGTTAATATTCGATTGGTTACGCCCTGTAACCCGACTGAAAATGGTTTGTACATTCGCTGGGCTGTTGAAGTAAAGGCGTTGGCCAGGGTTGACGTTAAATTCCCGAAAACTGTGGAAAAGATGGCTCCCTCGCAACGCGCCCCCTTCGATGCGATCGCCCGTGCCACCGGGTACGGTAACACCAGTGTTGATCTGGGAATTTTCACTTCCGAGGGTCGCATCGGGTACAATCTGTGCGATCGCGAAACGGCCTGAGCAGAGGGTTCCAAGACTGCAAATCAGCCCTAGCCACAGATATCGAGCTTGATATAGTTGAAGAATTTGAAACCATTGATTTAATATCATAACTTCTCCCCAATTCATGGCCTAAAGCCATGCTTGCTGTAATCCAATCAAAGTTTTTTGGTAAAAATTTCTGTGTCAATCTACACCCCAAAAATTAATCTAGGAGATGTAAATTATTGATGCTTCCATCGTTGTTTATCGATCAGAGTTATCTGTGAGATAAACTAATCCTTAACAAAGTATTTCTATAGTGCTCAATTCTGTGCAATTAGAGTCGTACCTAGCGGAGCTAGTATCAGCCTTGATGTAGTCAGGTTGCTTCAGCGTTCTGCTTCAAGCCATCGGCAAGGCAATGCGTATTCATATTGAAACTGAAAGCCAGGTGCACAACTTATGCTGAGATCTGCTGCTCAAAACGCGACGCTTCCCAGACTAAGTTCCTCAGCCGTGACTAGGATGAACAGCTTTCATGCTCAGCCCACAAACGACGGGAGTTCCCGCGCAAACGCAATGGATCAAAATCCTCTACCCGCAGGTTCACAATGATCAGTAAAAGCCTGCAATCTTTTTTATTTCTAATGCTGCCATCCCTAATTTGTGGTGGCTCTTCCTATCTGCTGTATGTGCAGTTACTCTTGGGGGTTCGCTATTTTACCCGCTGAATGGCTCTGTGAGATAAGTGCCTTATGAAGGTCTGTGCCTTTTATTTTTTCTATCCACTAGATAACTAGAATTGACAAATAAAATCATCCGTAAGATTACTTAAGTTATTTCTTAAGGAGGATGCGCTGTTATGAAGTCGCTGGATTTGAGTTGTTTCAGGTTTTTCTCAGGACGAACCAACCAGAAAACCGCGCTGAAAGTTGTTTAGTCGTGTTTTTGTCTGATCTAAGCTGCTCTGGTTTGGTACCATCTTTACCGTAAAAATCAGTATTTTTACGGTAGCAGAATTAAGTTCGTGTAGCCCAAGATCAGCCTATAGTTAAAGCACCCAACTGTAAGACAAGGTTGGGTAAGCGTCTGTGAGATGTAAGTTGGTGCGCTGGTAAGACGAGAACGCCTTGGATTGAGCGATCGCGCAGCATATAAAGCTTAGAAAAGCAGTGTAGCCTGGTTAGGCTAGGCTCCCGTCGATGAATCCCTTGGGATGAATTCGATCTTCCGATAGATTTTAGGCAGTATTGAATATCCTGGGTTAAGGGCGGGATGCAAGGGCAGCGAGGATAGCTGCCACCAGTTACCGTCAGACTGAGCAGGTGCAGCGGCTATACCGCGAACTTGTAATGCAGGATTCAACGTTGCTAGCTATCAATTGATTTTCTAAGCCTTAAACTTGCTGGGCGCAACTCACTCCCGTAGTGCTATTCCTGCAAATACTACGCTACCAATTTGCATCCTATGATGCCCACCCATCCTTTCCTCTCTTGCGCTCTTAAATCCGGCAAAAGCTTGGATCTAGAGATGGCAAGCTTGTAAAGACGGTCAATCGCGTTTCTAATCTCTTTTCCTTTTTTCTAGATACCAGTTTTGTGTTCCTTAGTTAGTCTTTTCTGCTAAAGAGATGTGGTGTTTTGCTGTGAATACGTTCATCTAATCTTTCACTAAGTGTGATTGTAAACCATGCCTAAAGTTATTACTGAAGTAGATACCATCCTGAAGCAAAAAGTGCTTGGTTCTGGAGATTTGGCTGACTCGGAGAAAGTGGCATTCTCAAAAAATACTCAATTTGAGGTGTTGGAATATGCTCCCGACCGCAACCAACACGTTATGCTCATGCTGGCTCAGGCGGTGACAGCAAAGGATGGCAAAACCCAATTAAATAAAGTGTATGCTTACCATCCTCACATCAAAATTGAGGGTGAAAATGCCAATCAATTGATTAAGTTACCTGTTGGCTACCGTTCGCAGCTCGATAATGATGATTCAGTGTTTGGCCCTGGCTGGCGACAGTGTAATACGACCAGTAACACGATGCTGGCCGACTACTTGTTGAAGGGCGAGTTGACCAAAAAAGCGAAAGAGCAAGGCTTTCCGGAGCCGGAGTCGGTTTACATGCGAATTGTGGCTAAATATGGTGACACAACAGATCATGAAGCGCAAACAAAAGCTCTACGTGATTTGGGCATCGAATCCTACTTCAGCTACACCCTGTCTTCTAAAGATATGTTGGCTTCGCTCAAGGCGGGTATCCCTGTTGTGGTGGGATTTGCTTACAAGGGGAGTGGTCACATTTGTTGTGTTGTGGGTTATGACCCAGATAAGCAATCTTGGCTTGTTCATGATCCCTATGGGACTCGGCATGGAGCCAGCGATTCTTATGATGTTGGTGTTGGTGGCCAGTTTGATGTATACAGCAACAGTGTCATGCAACAAATTTTCTGGGATCAAGGTGGCGAGGCGGGTTGGGGCCGCATTGTTACGAGTGTGAAAGGTCAACCGACTGGGCTACCTCCTGGCCTCTAAACCATTGGAGTAAACAGTTAAAACGCTTGATGAGTTTGTGCAATCGCGAGCTTTATTACTGTGAAATGCACAAACTATCGCGATACCGTCTCTTTGTCAAATTTATCCTACTTAGCATTGGAGTTGAACATGCAAACGATTACTGCTAAATCTGAAACTAAACTAAAAAAGAAGCCAGTTGATTCTGCACAATTGCAACCAGATGAGTTTGTCTTAGTTCCTCTCGGTAAATCTTATGGTGTAGACGCGATCGAAGTGGCCGAAAATGGTCATTGTAAGGTTGTGCTAGCGGCAAATAGTGGTACGTTTTTTGCCTTCAATGCTCATTGGGATGGCTTAACAAGTAGTTTCAGTGGATCTCAAATTATCTCGAAAGAGCAAGCAGAAACAATTTTTGGTAATCCTATCTATGATACCGAATTGAATGATTTGAATGCTTGTCTTAATCGTTATCAAATTAATACCCCTGCTCGGATTCGCCACTTCATTAGCCAGATTGCTCATGAGTCAGGTGGTTTGCGTTGGTTGAAAGAGTTGGCCGATGGTAGCGATTACGAATATCGTGATGATTTGGGCAATACCCAACCCGGCGATGGCCCCAAGTATAAGGGGGCGGGTGCAATCCAGTTGACGGGGCGGGCCAATTACCAGGCATTGAGTCAAGCTATTAGCGATCCTAAAGTCATGGATGGGTGCGACTATGTGGCAAAAGTTTATCCCTTTACGAGTGCTGGTTTTTGGTGGCATAACAACAACATGAATGCTTTGTGTGATTCTGGTGCTTCTGTAGAGCAAGTGACTCTACGAGTCAATGGTGGTTACAACGGTCTGGAAGATCGTCAACACTACTACACCAAAGCCTGTCAGACCATTGCCTAATACGTCTAGTCTGTGTGCTTTTTATTCTTTAGTTCAATGACAGGAGGCTTGTAAAAGTAAGTAGAAAGCACTTTTTGGTTCGTGACCTTTCTACTTACTTTTGTCTCCTGGTTGCTGACTTAAAGCTCCGCCAACTGCTTGAATAGCACTGTTGCAATAAACTCATGCCAGAACCCTATGATTGGGAGTGGCTCAAACAGTCGCCCCCAAAAGCTACCACCCAAGAGCACGATGCCCGCCAGTTGCAGAACCTCCGCCGTTGGGTCGATCTGACTGGGGCTGAACAATTGGATGCGAATGCGGCTCCAGGGGACGCAGCACCGAAACTTCACCGCTTGTCACGGGAGCAACGCCGACAGCAACTTAAACAAATGCGTCTCCATCCTGCTGGCGATCGCCTAGAGCCGTCTGACCCGTTATTGCCCCCTGTCTCTTCGTTGTTGATGCCCTGTCAACCTCCCACCGATGCCGCAGATTGTGAGCAGGCGGTGCCGGTTCACTCTGAGCCTGACCTGAGCTTTGCCAAACCCGGAGCGATCCCCCCGCTGGCACCTCTACCGGAACCAACAACGCAACCTGTGATTGAAAATTGCGCGAAAAAAGCTATGCCTAAAAAGAAAGATGACTACCGGGAGCATTTGAACCAGGAATTTAATACCCTGTTTGATAATTTGGGTCTACAACCACAACAAAAACATTATCTCAAATCACGCTGGCTGGATCAGGTGCTTTGGATGGAAGGACGGGCCGGGAAAGCACGCGATATGCACTATCGTTTGCGCCTGACGACAATTATCGGTGGTGTGATTATTCCAGCGCTAGTTAGCCTCAACTTTACAGCAAATGATCAGGTTCAATTGAAGCAAGCGATCGCAGCCTCTACCTTTGTTTTAAGTCAGGCTGTAGCAATTTGTGCGGCAACAGAACAGTTCTTTAACTATGGCGATCGTTGGCGGCATTATCGGCGTAGTGTAGAGTCACTGAAGACCCAGGGTTGGCAGTTCTTTGAACTAACAGGCCCTTATGAAAACAGCAAAACTCATGAACAAGGGTTCAATATTTTTGCCAATCAAGTCGAACAAATTTTGCAACATGATGTAGAAATTTACTCAACTCAGGTAACACAAGCGAAGCAAAACGAAAAACAGGAAGAGGAGTCAAATTCAGAGACTGGTGTTAGTGCAACTAACTCTATCCCTTCAAACGGCAGAATACCAGAGGCGATGCGATAACCTTAAAGACTTTGAATCGATTCTAGAACCCAAGTTTGAAGATCTGACAGGCTGACATCTCTACCTTTAATTAAGCTAATGCAAGACTTTCAAGATGCCTTTATTTCCTATGGGCGCGCGGACAGCAAAGCATTTGCTACGAAACTGCACCAACGCCTATTACAAGCTGGGAAAACGGTTTGGTTTGATCAAAATGATATTCCTTTGGGAGTCGATTTCCAAAATCAGATTGATGATGGCTTAGAAAAATCTCACAACTTTCTATTCATCATTGCACCGCACTCAATTAATTCACTTTATTGTGGTAAGGAAATTGAGCTGGCACTTAAGCGAAATAAGCGAATTATTCCCTTACTACATGTTGAGCAAATTACCCAGGAACTTTGGCAAGAACGCAATCCAGGCCGTGATTTAAGCGATTGGGAGGCTTATAAAGCAAAAGGATTGCATTCTAGTTTTCCTAATATGCATCCTGCGATCGGTAAGATCAACTGGGTATATTTTCGGGAGGGAATTGACGATTTTGAAGCCGCATTTTCTGGTTTGTTAGAAATTTTAGATCGTCACCGAAATTACGTTGAGCAACATACCCAGTTGTTGGACAAAGCTTTAGATTGGGAGCAGAATCAATGTCAGTCTCGGTATTTACTGATTGGTGAAGAGCGGTTAGCGGCTGAACAGTGGCTTAAAGTGCGATTTACCGATGAACAGCCGCCTTGTGTACCCACAGATTTGCACTGTCAGTTTATCTGTGCCAGCACAAAGAATGCAAATAATCTCATGACGCAGGTGTTCCTATCCTATTCTGAAAAAGAACGCCCGATTATGGAAAAAATTGCTTGTAGCTTGATGCGAGAAGGTCTGACTATTTGGACAAATAAAACTGATATTAAGACAGGTGAAGACTTTCAAGCAATGATCGATCGGGGAGTTGAAGAAGCAGACAATATTGTGTTTTTGATGTCGTCAGCTTCGTTAGCCTCAAAATATTGTGGTAAGGAGCTTATTCATGCTCGCTTACACAATAAGCGTCTAATTCCGCTGCTCATTGCCCCTGTCGATTTAGAACAAGTACATCCAGAATTACGAGCAATTCAGTTTATTGATATGACGGATCATGATGATCCGATCGCCTATGAAAATGATTTGGCTAAACTGATTTGTTTGCTGCGAGAAGAAGCTAGTTATTACGCACAACATAAGCTTTTGCTGGCGAAGGCATTAAAATGGGAACGTCAGAAATATAATCCTAGTGTTTTGCTGCGGGGGCATAATCTCCGTCAGGCGGAAGCATGGCTAAAGGTGGCTGAGGAGCGATCGCGCCACGCTGCAACGACGCTACAAAAAACATTTATTGCTGAAAGTTTGAAGCAACCGCCAGAAACTATATTAGATGTATTTTTATGTTACTCTCGCACGAATTCTGACTTTGCGCGCAAATTAAACGATGGCTTGCAAGTACAAGGACAAACAACGTGGTTCGACCAGGAAAGTGTTGCAGCGGGAGATGATTTTCAACAAGAAATGCGACGTGGAATTGAGCGTTGCAATAACCTGTTAGTACTTATTTCACCGGCACTGGTTCGCGATCCAGTCTGTACAGAAGTGGTGGAATATGCGGCCCGCCTGAATAAGCGAGTGGTGACGGCGGTTTATCGTCCGGTTGAACCCGATCAACTGCATCCAGCCTTGCGGGATGTCCAAGCAATCGATTTTCAGCGACATGAGGGTGATTTTTTTACAAACTTTGGTGAACTAATCCGCGCACTCGCTGTTGATCCAGATTATGTGCAAGTCCACACCCGTTTGCTGGTGCGATCGCTAGAGTGGAACCAAAATGGGCGCGACGATAGCTATTTGTTGCGGGCTAAAGATCTTTACACTTCAGAGCAGTGGTTTGTTGCCGAAACGCCCAAAGAACCCAAACTCAGCGATGTGCAGTGGGACTATCTCACGGCTAGCCGCGAGTTGCCGCGTCGTCGGCTAAAACGGCGCACGGTTTTGGCCACCAGCCTTGCTGTGACGGCGCTGGTGTCTGCTGTGCGCTGGTTTGGCCTCTCGCAACCCGTGGAACTGTGGGCTTATGATCGCCTATTAACCTTGCGCCCCAATGAGACCCAAGACAATCGCCTCTTGATTGTGGCAGTGGATGAACCGACTCTAGAGATGCTGCCCCAAAAATATGAGCCGTCCTGGGGGACGTTATCCGATCGCGCCTCTAACGATGTTTTGGCAAAACTCAGCGTTGCACAGCCAAAACTGATTGGATGGGACTTTAATCGAGATTACCCAGCCAAACCGCCATTAGCTCAGCGATTCAAGCAAATGCAGAATTTGATCGCAGTTTGTAAAGCGACAGGAGAAGACGGCACTATCCAAGATCAAGGTGTGAGACCGCCCCCAGAGGTATCTTCAGAACAAATTGGCTTTGCAAATCTACTTGATGATGGCAATGCTTTGCGGCGGCATCTCCTCATGAGCGCACCGGACGAGACTTATTGCAACACTTTGGATGCATTCAGTTTAGTGCTAGCTCGGAGCTATTTAGCAACTCAGGGAAAACAATTTATTTCACCACTAAATGATCAAGGTGAAGTGACCCAACCGCTCCAGTTTGCAAATATATCGGTGCCTGCATTAGACGGAGATGGTAGTGGTTATCGCGATCGCAATGACCAACTGCCTGGTTATCAGACGCTGCTCAACTTTCGGACGGTGAACGGGAAGCTAGACCAGATTGCCCCTGTGGTCAGCATGAAAGATTTGTTAGAAAACAAAGTATCACCAGATCTCATTCGCGATCGCATCGTTTTGATAGGGCTGACTGCGGCAACTTCGACCAAAGCAGATTACTGGAAAACGCCTTATGGTGAGGTGCCAGGAGTCATCCTCCATGCTCAGTTGGTGAGCCAGTTAATCAGTGCAAGTTTGGATGGTCGGGCGCTGATCTGGTGGATGCCATTTGGCGCAGAAACCCTGTGGATTGCTGGTTGGTCACTGCTCGGTGGTTTATTAATTGGGCAATTCTATCGCCTAAGCCGACAGGCGATCGCCTGCGGTGTTGCCATCATCATTTTGTCTGGTACTTGCTACTTCTTTTTGGTTACAACTAGCGGTTGGATTCCGTTGGTGCCCGCTGCTGCCGCACTGCTCACGACAGGGGCGATCGTCACTGGGTTAACCTATCGCCTTCGCCATCCCTAGGCTCAATCTCATCGCGTATCTAAACTTTATACCTTCTAGCTCTAGTGAGCATTGGTGAACGCACAGCCACAGTCCTTTATTGTTAAAACCACTGGAGATGACCATGCCAACTCAATCACGCTTTCAACGGTTTATTATTCTGGCCCTACTCACCGGATTCATTGGTAGTTTCATTGGTTTGATCACACCGCTCGTGGTAGAAGCAAGACCCCTCGGTAGACCCAAAGGCATGAGCAAAACTGGGTCGGTACGCGGTGGGTGCCCTGCGATTGATACTAACCTGGAAAATCGGAAGTTAATGGCTCTTGTCGATAGTAGTGATCCCACCCTGACGACGCAGTTGCGGCCAACCTTCTGGGTCTACATGCCATTTAGTCGTACAGAGGACATTACCATAGCGGAGTTTGAACTGTTTGATGAAAACATGAACCCAGTCTTAGCGAATAACAAAATCGCAATTTCCCTGCCAATCAAAGCCGGACTGGCTCGCTTTACACTGCCTGCCCATGAACAACCGCTGGCCGCCGGCAAAGAATATTTTTGGGTCTTTCGAGTCGTGTGTGATGAAGTCGATCGCAGTGGCAACCCTAGTGTTTCTGGATGGATTAAACGAATTTCTCCAGCGGTTTCTTTGGTACAACGTTTAAAGGCTGTACCTAAAGTTGATCAGTATAAAGTCTATGCCGAAAATAATATCTGGTTTGACCAAATCGATTTATTAGCTCAAAACAGTGCAAGGCACAATCAGGAATGGACAAAACTGTTGGCTTCGTTTGGCTTACGTAGTTTTGCTCAACAAACTGTGATTGACCTTGAAGCAAACACGCAGTAGTGTGATAGGCCAAGGTGATGCAACTTTTACTATCTTCCCCTTGGCGTGCCCAGCGTCTTCGCAGCCTGAACAGACGAAAAAACTGGATTTGCCAATTCTTCAATCTTGATTGGTTAAGTCGTACAATATTTCGATGTTCACGCTGTTATCCATTGAATCCTTCTAACCATCCAGCAACTTAATTACGCTGATGCAAGCACCTTTTCAAATTACGTTTGAGAATGGGTTAACCGCCCAGGCGGCTTACCTTTCGGAAATGGCTGGCCTTCCCCTGGCTTTGCAGCATCTTGGTTTTCACTCGACTCGCCCAACCCTGGTGATTATTGGGGGTGCCAGTGGTTTATCTGCGGAGGATTTGGAACGGTTGCGATCGCTATTTAAAAACGTTATTTGTCCGTTTGTGAGTGCCAGAAATTTCGCTGTTATTGATGGAGGCACTGATGCCGGAGTCATGCAGTTAATGGGCCAATCGCGCAAGGCAACCAGGGGAAACTTTCCATTAATTGGTGTGGTTGTGGAGCAAAAAGTTATCTTACCCACCCAGCCCCCCCCCGCTGCTGATGCTGTTGCTTTAGAGCCTTACCATACGCATTTTCTATTGGTGCCAGGTAGCGAATGGGGTGAAGAGTCTCTGTGGATTGCGCAAGCGGCTACTGCCTTATCAGTAGGGCAACCGTCATTGACACTGCTGATCAATGGTGGCGCGATCGCGCTGCACCAAGATGTGCCCAATAGTTTGCAACAGTCGCGGCCAGTGTTGGTCATTGGTGGTAGTGGTCGCTCTGCTGATCGCCTCGCCCACGCGGTTGCTGGCAAAATCTCTGACCCTGAAATCCAAAGTCTAGTTAACTCAGGCTTGATTCATACCATTGATCTAGCGATCGGGCAAAGCCCAGTCACGGCTGCACTCCAGCATATTTCTGAAATTAGTAGCTACTAGCCATCAGTACAGCGATCGAACTTCTTGCACCCGATGCCTAAATTTCGTAGAGTCCCAGCGCCAGAAATCTAATCGCTTGAGATTCTGAAGCAGCATTGTAGAAAAAATGGTAGATAGCAGAAATAGGGTAACGAGGCATCCTCTTCACCCTATAATTTGTAGCCACCGCTATCATAACTATTAAGCTCGCGACCAGCTTAATGTTCTCGATTTTGAAGTACTTCAAATTGCTGTGTTAAGTTATCAAGCTTACGCAGCATAGATGTAAGCTGTTCTTTCATTTCTAGATTGTCATTTGTTCTTCCGTGCTTAAAGCTAGAACCATTATGATCATGGTAGTGAGGCTTGCCAGAGAAATTTCCTGATTTAAACTTTTCTCGTAAGTTGACTTGCCTTGCTAACGATTCAGTTAAGTAGTTAACACTGTCAGATAACTGGTTAACCCTACGAGTTAGCTCAGTCATAGTTTGATTACTCTCTTTTTGGAGATTTGCCGCCTGATTGAGAATTTCAAAAATCACTTGAGCCTCTACTTCCAGACGTACAAGTCGCTGTTCTATTTCTAAAGTCATAGCACCCCTAATTAGTTAGTTATCCATAAACTGATTTGAAGGAGAAGTAGTCAGAACTTCACCAAGCCAACAATCCTGGCCAAGATAGGTAATTCGGTGAAAATTGGAGACAAACTGCATTCTTCTCCGAATCCACAGGTTCGCCTCAGGATCGTGAAACCATCGCAGAGCCTCATACTGATATTCAATCAGTTGGCCATCTCGTATTAAGTGTTGGCATCTGGCCTGCAACTCATCTTCAAAGTTTAAAACATGAGCTGTTGCACATAAGAACTCGGCTGGAGGTTTTGCACCTTGGGCTAATACTGCGGCATTATTTAAGAACAAGTTATGTTGATTATGTAGATGGGAAACATAAACTGGATTGTTTCCCATTTGGATTGAATTCCAGTCTAAATCGGTTTTGGATTGAACAATGGAATTTGTTTTAGTCTGGGCTAAATTTGTTAAGTCATAGTCACCGTCGATAAGTCGCCGAGAAGACGGATAGGAGCCTGAAGCCATAATTCTGGGGCTGATCTTCAGAGGCGCTTTGCAGTTTGGCCACACAATTTGAATCGTCGTATAAATACCATTGGCTGACTGAACCAAGGCTTCAATCTCAAGTTCCAGAAAGTTTTCAGCAGCTATTTTTGATGGGGCAATCAAGAAGATGCCAGCAGGCGCTAACTTTAGCCCCCAACCACAAGGTAAATAATTTCTAAGTTCAGTAGTCATAGATGCACTCCTATTCAGTTTTTGAAAATTACACTTTGCTCTTCTGTGCAGGAATTCGTTCGACTAAATCAATGACAAGATCAATATCACCGCAAACTGAGCCTAAATAGACTTGTTCAATAGGAGTTGGCTTTGCCCCTTTCTGCAATGCGTCTAGACGGGCTGAAGTTATACGGGTGGTACTTAGTTCTTCCCACCAATGAGCCACCAATTCTGCTAGAGAATTGAAGGAGACTTGCTTGACGGGTTCTTGAACCCAGGCTGTAATCATTTGTTCCATCGCTTCGGACTGGTTTAGCTCCCGCTCTGCACAAGTGACTTTAAAGCGGCGGGCCAAGTCTTTTGGGATGTAACCACAGATTTGGGAATAAGACGTATCAAATCGTTTTGACATGGTTAAAAAGAAGCTCTACAGCTTCAATAAGTAGGATGGCAAGTGCCAATGCATGAGATGTATTTCGTCTGTGTAAGATGTGGAATCACATATCTGCGTGTCACAGACGATGCTGAGAAGCAGAGGTGAAAGACCTTGCTACACGACGACATGAATTCATGTTAAAGTTAAGTAGAGAGCCTGTCAAGCTAGGTTATTCTTTGATCACTGCGTCAGGCCCAGGTTTGGTTAAATAGGGTGATTCTTTGCTTCAGTTTGTTTGAGCATTAGGCTGGGTGCCAGTTGTTGGTAAGACCGCAAAAACTAATTGCAGTAGCAATATCGTCACAAAAACTGTTTGTCTAGCACAACTAAAAAATCATTAGTAGTCTATGCAGTATCTTAAGAAGTGATTTACTTGATTACCATTAAGATAAAGCTAAAATCTTAAATAAAACAGTATTATCTTTGGTTTTGCGAATCCTTTTAATTTAAGGTGCTGGAGATAAAGGTCAGGAATTTCAATTTTTAAACCTTAAAAATATATTAATTAAATATGATTATAATTCAATACGGATTAAGAACTTGTCTAACTCTAATTTTTGGAAGACTTAATGTGGACTTGAACAGAATGCAAATAAAACTTTTTTATGAATAGTCTAAGTTTTCAGTAATGATACGGAGGTTTTCAAGCTGAGATTGTCAGTATTCTCTTTACAGAATCTTCAACGAAGCACTTCTTAAGCTCATTGCTCTCATCGGTTTTGCAGGTGTTGATGATGGAGCAGTTTGTTAGTTAGCAGGTTTATTCCTAGGACGAAATCACACTTTAGGTGGATTAGGCGCAGTGAAACAAACGTTTTACTTATGCTGTTCTACTGCCTGTGGTTAGCCCAGTAAAAAAAGAGTTATTAGGCGATCGTGAGATGCCCTTTTGACTCTGGCTTATCCTAATCATTTTATAACTTGGCCATTGAATAACTAGGACACTGAACTGCAAGCTTAAGACTGCGATCGCTCAGTTCATTCAGGATTATCTCAGGAGTTTACATATGGTATTGCTATTTAAAGACGAAGCAATCAAAAAAGCAGGCATAACACCAACTCATGCCAAAGCTTTTCAGCAAGTAGCAGACGATAGTTTGTGTATTATAATGTGCCGTTCTGTCAACTTGGCATGCACCGGGTTAATTCAAGAGGGATACGCTAGTAAAGGCTTTAAGGTCAAAGCAAAGTCTTGCGATTGGGGGCCAGCCGCTGGATTCATTGCCGCTGATCCACGGTTTTCTAAAAAAGGCTCTGCTATTACTGCTAAGTTGGAACAATTGATTGAACTCCACAACGCATACACAGCTCACAAAGACAGTAAAGATGCGCTCGTTCCCCTTTACCTGTCGAGTGAGCGAGTTGCGTACTTACGTAAACCTAATAATTTTCCCACTGCGTTGATTAAGGTTACTGCTGAAGATAAAGATCATATTTACTGCGAGGCTAGTCCTCCCAAAGATCCCAATTTCCTCGTTCGGTTTGTACTCAAAAAAGAGGCAGAAGGATGGGCCGTATATTATGCCGATGGCCAAACGGCTCAACGTTATGTAGGGCAAGGTAAAGGTAATCTTTACACAACCTACGAAAAAGACCTCAAGAGCTATGTAGAAAAATGTACCTCTGAGCAGGACAAGAAAGAGGCTGAAAAACTTCAGAAGAAACTGATAGATTCTGCTACAAAATTGAAAGATTTTGAGCAAGTGATCTCTAAAGGTGATATTCGGGTCATGGGAGTTGCTAACCCAACGTATATTGAATCTCATCGAGTCGAGAAAGACCTAGGCTTCAAGCGGGCTGTCACAGGAGACTACGACCTCTTTGCGATCATTGCACTTGCTGGCGACAAGATGACCACGCAGGAACGAGCAGACATTGAAGCAGAAAATTTGAAGCTGGACAAAAATTTGCAATATAAGTTCTACGATCATGAGGGTATCGATAAACGACCTATTATGATTGGCGCTGGTAATCATAAGGATTCCTCCAAAGCCGTTAAAGAGGCAGAACTTGCGGCGGAAGACCCGTATTTGGGAAATATCACTAAGCGTATAGATACCTTACGCAAAGCTCTGAATGCCGAGATGGTACGGGCTGAACGACAAGATGCAGGATCCAAGGAAGCACCTAAACATCGGAATATGGTACATCACAGTGATGAAGCTGGTCGCCCCTTTGATCCTGAGTTGGAATACCCAGTGATAGCTTTTGTTCCTAATACGTTGAAAAACTTTGTAACTAGATTGCAATCACCGCAGTTGAAGTATGCAATGGAGACGCTACAAAATAACACAGTTTTTGCAGTTGAAAATCACAATGATTTTGCGAATTTTTTGGCTGCCGTCCAAACCAAGTTTGCAGTCATGATCAATACTTCTTGGGTTGAACCGCTCAAACTCGCCTTTAAGCGTGGTGAAGTTCCGATGAATTGCTCAGTTCCGCAATGGGAGGAAAATAATACGCTACCTTATGTCCGATTGCTATTTGACGAATCTAAAACTCCAGTGAGTGCAAACAAGTAGTTGAATCTCTGGCTACGGGCAATTTCTTAAACGCGCGATCGCTCAATCTTTGGTCTGCTGAGGGAGCAGTCCATTGCTCATGCTGAGCACAAAACCCGGAACACCTCAGACCCTCCTAGCTGTTGCGATCCCTCTCTCCACTTCTACTCATCTTAAAAGGACAGGATAGGCTTCTATGGCTTCAACGACGACTGCTAAAGAAACACAAACTCGCGATTCCAATGTTTATGTTGGGATTGCCCTGGATGTGAATAACCGCACTGTGGAACTGGCACCCACCACTCCAATTAATCGAATCGATGAGTATGGTTTGGAACTAGAATTACCAGAAAATCTGTATCTTGGTCAATTGCAGTCTGGTATTGATGCTCTCGTAGGGCAATTCTCTCCTGGCTTCAAATTCAAAGATTATGAGGAACAAGCGGCCGGTATTCCTGCCTTGCAAAATATCATCAAGAAAGTAGGAACAGCTGAAATTACTATTCAAGATTTGCATCTTAAGATTCCTCCTGAAAAGAAGAAAGAAGATGGAAGTCTTTACACATTGGCAATGTCAGCGACCTGGCCGGTTGATGCTAAAGCCGATAAGCTTGCTGATGGGGGCTTCAATTTGACGCTGAGAGGACTTTACGTCATGGTTACCAATGAGACTGCGGACGAAATTGCTACTCGTCGTGCCCGAGCCAAAGCTTTGCAGAAGAAAGCTGAAGCTTTGTTGCAAGAGGCGACTGTCTCTAGCAACGGTACGACTGTAACAGAAACAGGTGCAGAAACAGATACGGAATCCACACAACAAGAGCCTCCTAAACCTGGGAAAAAATAACAACGTCGAAAGCAAATTAGTTCATGGTTTATTCTGGGGATTTACCAGTCTTCACTCATGCTAACGGCTATTAATTGATCTCTAAACTGACTCAATTACGCCCTGCAATATCTTATTGAGTTTTGTGGGGCGAAGTCAGAGAAGCGACTGTCATTTTCTGTCATTCTGTGATTATTCTAGGCGGGCATAAAGTTTGTCTTACTTAATGGAAAATGGTACTGCTAGTAGAGTGTTGCTATAGCGACTTTGCCTAATGTGCGATCGCAGCTGCCCTGTATTATTTACGCTAATCTCCTCACTCGTCCTAATTTTGTTATGGCAACTTTGCTTATTGTCCCGATCCATCTAGATGCTTTATTTCTTCCTAATGACCGTCTAGTTGTAGAAGCAACTGCTAATTTTGCGCGCCTGCCTTACATTGATCGCAATCTGCGGAAAGAAATTAATGCTGATACTGCTAATATTAGTGAAGAAATTATTTCGCAGCCTTTTGACAATCAAAACCTATCACTAAAGGCGGGCATTCATTTACATTGGGCCTTGCCAGATGCTTTAACCAAAGGTCGCCAGGATGGGGGGAGAACTCAATTTCCACAAATTCCTGATCGTTGGTTAGTGATTCGTCGCAATCACAATCAACAATCAGGCGATGGTCAACCTTTAACGCAAGCTTGGGTGGTTGAAAGTAATTATGTTTATGCTCCTAAATCCTGTAAAGCGGGATCTGTGATCCCTCATGCAGCAACTGTATCTTTACAATCAGGGTATGTTCCCTACACTCAAGATTTGGGAGCACGCTCTGGTAGTGTGAGCTACTATTACCCTAGTGAGAACTACGATGAACCATTTCGGTTTGTTGGGCGTAAGTTATCTCTCGAATTATGGCTTCAAGAAGCAAGCTCAACCCAAACTTATTTGGAGACAATGACTGCGATCGGATATGGCGAGCCAACTTTTGCCGCATTCTATCCTAACTGCCATAGTATTTTAGGTTTTCATGATGATGAACTGACTCAAAAACCTGGTGGATTTGAATATGAAATTATTGGCTGGTACAGCAATATAGAAAAAGATTTTATAAAAACCTTAGCACAACAAATCCTCAACAAAGATTTGTACTCCATCTCTAATGCAACAGAGGTCTTTAACTTATTGGAGAACCATTGTCGCTGGTCTATTACAGGAGATGACACTACGGTAATTCCTGAGCGGATGCTGTGCTATGGCAAATTAAAATTTGAGGCAATATGTCCTACGAATGCTGTGACTTTTGATGTTGTCAAAAATCTAGAGGTTGCAGTTGGTAATACATCAATGGAAGCAATCTCAGCTTATTTGTCCAACCACTTAGCGCCACTCTTGGGCATTGATCTGAGCGATCGCCAGAAAATGCAAAAGTTAGAAGACCAAATGGAGCTGATGCATCTAGCTAGTTATATAGAGAATCAGGAACTAGATCTTGCTCAAACTTGCAAAGCAATCAGACATGAAACATGCTTTCAACCTGTTGCGATTGATCCACAGTGGACAATTCAGCCTGGAACAACATCACCTAATCTACAAAATCGTAATCAACTCCAAAGTGCGGATGCTAATGATGCACAGACCCAGGGTCGGTTGATTATACCACTACCTTTAATACAACAATTGCGGGCTCTGAATAGCTTACAGCGTCGATATACAAAGAACCAGAATGAAATATAAGAAAGACGCAAACAAACTTTTTCTGATTGGTATAAGTTTATGCTAGCTTCGTACCCTCCTCAAGATGCAAATCGAGGAGATGATTATCCAGATATTGATACAATTTGCCACTTTATCGAAACGCGAGATATTACTCCTTTAAAATATCAAGTTGAACTAGAAAAGCAACTCAAAATACAACTAGATCAAGCATTGAAAGGGATTCAGGCTAGTCTGGATACTTACAATTATAGTACTGTTTTATGTTTAAAGGTTGAGGCAAGACAGCAAGACGAAGGTAAGAAGCTGCCTACTTTAGCAGTTATTCCTGAGCAGTCTGAATACTATGTCTTACTCGGTAGTCCCCAACTTGTCTCGGATCCTACTAAAACTTTTGATTATTGCTTGAGCTTTGATGGGTTAGATGATTGTTGTGAGTTGAAAAATCTTTCTTTGCAGTTGCCACACAAGAGTTTAGCACTCTCTCTTTGGTTTAAGAAAGCTCCACAAAGTTCTACAGCTAAGTACGATCGTGCTCAAACGCTTCTATCTCAAGCCTTAGTTGTACTGCAAACAACAGAAAAGTTTCAGCCTCTCTATTTATGCCTCCGAGAAGATAATCGACTCTGTATAGTGCAGGGAGAAAATAAACGATTTGCGCCTAACCCGTTGCTCAGCGATCGCTGGCATCATCTCACATTAAGTTGCGAACCAGTTGAAACAACGTATCAAATTACAATCTATATTGATGGTAAACGTCAAATACAGTTTAAGACAGACTGCGGTGTGGTGCAATCTATTCAGGTTAGCTGTTTAAATCCAATCAGTGGGTTACACCCTTTCAAAGGCTATATTGCCCAAGTTTGCCTTGATAACCGCGTCTTATCCGCCGTTGAGGTGGCTCGTGAGAATAATCGGTTACCTAGAATTCCTTACCTGTTACAGCAAACGTTAGATCAGCGATACTGGCAGCCCAATGAACCTGTCATTTTGATGACGGGCGATGATATTAAGCCAACCCAACGTTATGGGCAGGATGGCCGCTATCGCGCAGATAGAACTTTAGCATGTACCATTGTTTCGGAAGAAAGCTCAAGCCTGAAAGCACTGTTAAATCAACACCATATAGATGCAGTCGCGGATACACTGATATGGGTTTCAGAGTTCAGTCAGACACTTGCAGAAACACTTGCAAAAACAACTAGTGCTGCTATTGCATTACAAACATGGAATGGACAGCCATGGAATCCAATTCTGATGGAATGGGAAGTTCAAATGCAACCAGCGCAAACTAAAACTGATGTTACAGGTGGTGGCTATGTTCATAATGTCATCACCGAAAATTATATACTAGTAGATGGTGAGATTGATTTAGAGATTAAACAAAATAAGCGAAACATCGGAGTTGGAAAAAGTTATAGCAATGCTTGTATTTTGACTTCCCAGCCTGGCAATCAATTTATTGGCAAAATCAAAGCTTACTTAGATAAAAACTTATTTGACCGTGCAACTGAATATGAAAAATTAAATCCTGAGGAGCCTTATCGTCTAGCTTTGCAAGTTTGGTACAGCCAGAAACCAAGCAAGGTTAGTAATGTAGATGAGTTAATTGATATCACTGACACAAAGGAATGGTATTTGACCAAACCTTTACCTGTTCCCCAAAGTACACACCAAAATGACCAGCTAACTAATTTTCTATGCTTGGGCCAAGATCAAGAGCAACAAAGACAAGATCCAGTCTACATTGCAATTTTAGCTTATGAAATCCTTTGTCCAGATAGTAAACCTAAGTACTTTCTTTCTCAGTCTTTGAGTGGGTTTAATGCTGAGTTATTGATGTTTAAGCAGACTTTACAACTGCCAGTCTCAGATCCGTTGAGTTTTGATAACTATCAACAGCTAACCAAAAAAGTGAATATGCTTTTGGGTAACATTCTCTGTACAGCACCAGAACCGCTGAATCAATTTAGTCCTGTGCGTTCAGGCGCGATGAAAATTACTCGCTTGCGATTGGTTGATACGTTTGGTCAGGTAAAAGAGTTTAATGAAGAGGTGGCTATTAATCAGGGGAGGGGTGTGTTGACACCACAACATCTGGCTGTGCCACATAGTCCCCATTTGATTTGGTTGCCGCCAAGGCTGGTACAACCAGCACGGTTAGATTTTCAATGGTTGTTAGCGGATGAGCAAGATCCGAATGCAACGCCAATTTGCGGCTGGATCTTACCAGATATACTGAATCGCAGACTTGCCGTTTACGATGCTCAGGGCAAGGCATTGGGCACGATCGCTATGCAGAAAAACCAGATTCAGTGGGAATCTGCACCTTGTAGTAACCGTACGGTTGATGAGCTGGATGCTCATTTGAGTCAGCTAATTCAACACATCTTGTCAAGATCCAAGCCTGAACAGACAATAATTTTTGGGGATAATGATCCTCCAAATTATCTGGAAAATCTGATTATCGCTATTGAAAGTGCTCTCAGTTGTATTGATCCCAAAAATTCGGCTCAAGATCAAAGTCTTGCTCTATTAATTGGTCGTCCGTTAGCTATTGTCCGGGCTTCTCTCAACATAGAGCTACAGGGTGAGCCAGCGGTTAATCAAAGTTGGCATTCTTTCCGGCTTGCATTAAATCGAACGATACGGGAAGCAGATAATTTTACTCGGGTACAGTTTCCCATTCGAGTTGGTGACTATAATCGATTTAATGACGGTATTATTTGTTATTGGAAAGAGGCTGTTGCTGGGTATGAGATGGATAAAGTTTTTCTGCCAAAACCATCCCCCTACAGCAAAATTCAGCATCCTGATATTGTATCCCGCAATCATCAATGGATCTTGAAGAAACAATTTTTAGAGAACTTTCAAGATTCACAAGCTATTCAAATTTGGGCGCAACTTTTGGAGAAGAGATGGCTGCTATCGCTGAATCATGATGACTCAATTGCAAGAGTTGAACTGAAAGATCGCCTTCCCCTCGATAAAGGATTTCAACATAAGGAGCCTCAAATTGAGGAGATTTTGAGTGAACATGTAATTAACCCATTACATATCGTGCAGTCCATCGATAGTCCGCCTCAAGCGATAACTATGTTGATAGATCCGCGTGGATTAATTCATGCGACCTCTGGAATTTTACCAACCAAGGTCATCCATCTCGCTCCACAAGATTACATTCCGGCTTTAGAAGCGATCGAAATTACATTTCTAAATGCACCGATTTTATCGCCACAGGGTACTCGTAGCCTGCCATTATCGATAGAACCAGGTTTTACTTGGTCTTGGCTAGAGCATAAATCGAAAATTTCTAAATCGGTCTTCTTAGACATTTTACAAAATCAGGAAAACTCCTTATCTTTGGAAGATGCAGGTATCCTTTGGGAGCACTTATTAGATCCAAAAACTGGCTGGTTAAAAGCTCTATACGAGACTAAGACTACGGCTCAAATTATGCCGATGAGGCGACGTAGTTCAGAAGTAATCTCACCAAAGATTGCCAGCCAAATAAAGCAGGATCGTTCTCAACTGGAAGATCAAATTGAACAATTATTCTGGGCTGATATTTCCGCTACGCCCATAATTAGAAAGTCATTGTTGATGCAGCGTTTATTTGATAGACTCAATCCTGCATCATCGCTAGAAGTATTTACTCAAATAACAGGACAAAATCTATGGAACTATTTGGTAGATCCTGACGTCACATGGCTAAAATTATTGGCGGGTAATCCCACCGAAGCTGAGGTGGTACCGAAAGAGAACCGAGTTACCCAGGTGTTGAGTTTCCGTCCCTTTGTCCTCAATCGAGAAATGACAAATTTAGCAGGGATTGTGAAAGTATTTTTAGTAAACAATTGTGCTTCCGACCTTGATAAGACAGAGTTGATGCAGCATCTTTTTAAAGAGTTTCAGCCAATAACCTCTTTTAGTGAGTTTACTCAAACAACAGGGCAACAGATCTGGGAGCATTTATCATCTTCTGAAGTGGGATGGTTAAAACTACACGACGACAACCCGGAAAAGGCCGAGGTTCTGCAAATATCTAATCAAAATATCTCTAATTTTGAGGCTAAAAGCTTCAAAATTTTGGTAGGGCTTCCTGGCAACACAACAGAAATTTTAGAAAGTATCTTTGAATTAGAAAAGCTCTCTTTGATACCTAGCACTGCACAAGCAGGTTTTGGCAAATCTCAAGAGCTTCGGGAAGGCTGGCTAGTACTTAGTAAAGCTCATTAACTAGATGGATATATGAATTTGAGGGGTATTTTATGGAGCAACTAACGCTTAATTTAACTATAGATGAAATTAATCTCATTCTTGATGCATTGAGTCAAATGTTTTATGTCAAAGTTCACAGAATTATTGATAAGGTTCAAACTCAGTCTGAGCTTCAGATTCAGTCCAGGTAATAGAGTCGTTGCGATCGCTTAATTGTCGACTCAGTAAATATGTCTTTGTAGCAATAGAGGTATACGAACGTCATCATGAGTGCCGATACTACCAACTTACAGATTTATCTAAAACTCAATGAGCTGAGACAAGGCCAGGGAAATAACAAGGAGGTTCATGATTTTTCTAAAAATGAATATCATGGAATTATCCAAGGTAAACCCACACCCACCGCTGACGATCGCTTTGGTAGTTGTCTTAATATTGGTAGTGAAGATTCAATTAAAATTGATAAACAAGGACGATATGATGGAATTGACTTGCTATCGGCTGAAAATCCTAGCTTTACATTGGGGTTCTGGTTTAAGCCAATGGGGGCAGATGTGTTATTAAACGACGCTATCCTCCTAATGATTACTGCTCAGGGAGGCGCAAAACAACATAAACTTAGCATTACTCAGAAGGTGTCGCAGTTGGCGGCAGAAGTCGCTTCACAGTCTGACTTAAGTTTACAGATTGCAATAGACGACCAAAAACTTATCCACACAACACCACTTAGTAAAATTAAACAAGGTGAGTGGAACCATATTGCGATCGCGCTTAATAAAACTGGAGAAGAACCCAATATTGAGATTTATTTGAACGAATTGAAGGTTGAACTTAATACTGAAATAAGTTCATTGGTTGAACTTAACCTTGAAAACTGCATCCTTGAGATTGCACCCCAAGGTGATCAGAAATTTATGGGTCAAGTCGCTCATTTACGCATTTATAGCGGTTTGCTATCGCTAACAGAATTACAGAAAAAGATACAGGATGATGAAACTACAATTGCTGCATTTAACAAAAGTCATCCTATCGAATTTGACTTGCATAACGAAAATGATGAAAACATTTTATATATTTGTGATACAGATGAACAAAGTCTAATTCTGGAAATTACAAATACATCAGCCGAGGATATTGAGTTTCAAGTTCCTGCTATAGATGCTGAGGCATGGAGTACTTGGCAAGCTAGTGAGAGTTGCTACCATTTTCAACTAAGTTTTCGACCTGGTACGTTATCTGATGCGTCTATAAAAATGATGCAGAGTCTCCTACTTCGACTGGCAGGGCTTTCGCAGGGTTGGGATTGTGTGTATGATCCAGATAATGACAACTTAGTGGACTGGATATCCTTTCTCTGGGTTGGCGACGCTGGTAAGCAATTAGTTGAAGAGTTCGCAGACAAGAAAAAGACGACCACGACAAAATTGCAAGGTTTATTTAGTAGTCTTAAAGAACAGATTACCTTATTAGAAGAAGCGGAAATTGATGAGTTTCTCCAGACTATTGAGGCTAGCACTGATACTTCCGACCCTTCGGCGGTTTTGGGTGAAGATTTAGGTAATGGTCGCTATGGGATTCGGAAAAAGGGAACTGGGGTTGTTGAGTTGTGTGAATTGGGAGCGGCAGCGGGTGGAGGTGCCCGTGGAACGCGGGTTCACCTGAAATACGATCGCTTAAGTTATAGTGCGCCAGTAGGTCGTGATGCAACTCAGGTTCCAAGTGGAACCCGCTCCCAGTTCCTTAACATCATCAATAAACAAGGGAAGGCAACAATTCCTCTGCACATGAGTTTTGTTGGTTCTAATACGATCTTGAATGATGGGGTGACAAATAATAAATTAACCCTACGAATAGCTAATCTTCAAAATGAAGCTTTGAATCTAGAGGGTGGAAATGGCATTCCTCAATTTCGGATTTATTTTGATTTTGAAGATCATTTTGCATTATACGCGAATAGCTATCCATTAGTAGCATCTCAAACGTCAGAAGCAATCTGGGAACCTAAAGAAGAGGCAAGGGATATATCAAAGAAAGATGGTTTTTCTCAAGATCAGACTCAAGCAAAAGATTGGAAAAAATCTTGGGCGATTGCATCTCTCAATAATGCTCAAAAAATTAGGGTGAGCGGAAGGGATGAGGATGATCAAAAAGCATGGAGTATCGTGGAACAAGACTTGCAAACGGACAACCCACATTGGTTACTAGAGCCGAAACTACGTGATGGAGTAAGCCAGTTTGCTGCTAAAGAATCTTTTGAGTTTTTGATTGAAGACTTAGTTTCTGATGCCCCAGATGGATTTGCAAATTTGTATGTAGAGTACAAGAATATTCCTGGCTACTGGGATGGACGTATCATTTGCCCAATTGAAAAAGCACCTTTAGTGTATCGCCAACGAGCAGTTGGAATTGGGATGGATCACCCTATTGCCAAGTTACACATCAGTGTGAAGCAAGAAAATGCTGTTGTTGGTTTAAAGCAACAGAAACCTGCTGCTGTGTTTGAAGGGGGTAACGTTGGTATCGGTGTAACTGATCCCAAAATTCACCTAGCGATTGGGGATAATGATACGGGCTTGCAGCAACAGGGCGACGGAGAATTAGCTATCTATACAAATGATCGAGAGCGAGTTCGGATTAACCAATATGGTTATCTAGGGATTGGTGAAACTAAGCCTAAAACTGAATTACATGTGAACGGTACTATTACTGCAACAACCTTTGTTGGACATGGGGCGGTTGTCCCAGGAATGATTTTGATGTGGAGCGGCACGGAGTCTGATATTCCTTCAGGCTGGCACTTATGTGATGGGACAGAAGGAACACCAGACTTACGATCGCGCTTTCTTGTGGGCGCTATATCTGATATCGATAATGAGTATAAACCTGGTGAGCGTGGTGAGGCTGATACTCATACGCATACTATTAGAACGCCACAGAAAAATATTATTACTACATGGTCTGGAACTCATTCTCATCGTCCTCCTCAAAGTTGGTATAGATTTGATCATCATGATGTATCTGCAGTCGATAAAAGTGATTATTGGACTTTGATCGACTGTCGTGGAGGCGATGTCGTAAATCAGCAAACTACTGAAAATGGAGAACATGATCACACAGTTTTGGTTGAGATTGATGAATTCTCAAGTGATTCTAATCGGGGGCAGAATAGACCTAAGTGGTATGCTATCTGTTTCATTATGAAACTATAGGGTGCTGATATTTATCACTCTACATTAATGAGTTAAAGCTGCTATAGATTTAGAGCGTTAGCCATTCCATAATTACTTTTGCTCACCTCAAAAAAATTGAGTTCTTAAACACGCAGAGTGTGCTTCTATGACAACTACCACGGCACAACCAAGTCCTAACGTGAATTTCGGACTGATGGCAGCTCTTAACATCGCTGGCCGATCAAACTCTCTATTTTTGGAGGTTGGCACTTCAGAAGGTGGTTGTTCATTAGAAGGCCATACCGAAAAGGGACAAAGTCTACCGCTGAGCGTTTTGGTGGAAGATCTCACCCAGAAATACGGTGGAAAAATTACACTACCAAGCTTGCTGGCTGATTTGATGATTGATCAGTTATCGCTCAGCTACAATTCGGCGACGGGTGCGTTTTCCTTCATTTGTGAGACAAACCTGGAGATCGAGAGTCAACTGCTGAATATTCAACTAAAGTTTCAAGTTGCAAAGCAACAGAAATCAGGATATTCTGTTAAACTCTCAGGTCGGTTAACTTTGGGCGGTCTAGAGTTTGGCCTTTACCTTGAAAGTAGCCAAAAGTCGAATTCTTTGATTGCTACTTACTCTAGCCAAAGCAATCAAGGGATTAAGTTAAAAGACCTCATCAGTGATGTTTCTGCTGATTTAGCTAGTTATATTCCAGGGTCTTTAGAACTAAATTTAAAGACAATTGTGTTCGCTTACAATCAACAACCCGAGCAAAAATCTCAAAGTAAGGCGCAGAATGGTCAAAGTAATTCGATAGCGAGGAGCCAGTTTTTATTTGGGATTCGGATTGACACCCATTTAGGATTAGCCGATCTGCCGCTGGTGGGCAAAAAGCTACCGCCAGAATACACAATTGAATTGGAAGGCGTGCAACTTCTGGTGGCCTCGCGATCGCTCGATCAGCCCACGCTGGATTTGCTTAAGACCAACGCTGAAATTGCAGCTCTGTTGGGGACAATTAAAGCTCTCCCGTCAGGTGTCAATCTATCTGCCAGCATGAAGTTTGGCTCCGAACGCTTCTCACCGTTCCTACCATTGCTGGGAAGTGGCATGATGGACGATCGTCCAGCGACCTTACCTGCGACTACAGGCTCCCAGCCTACGGTTCAAGCGCCATCAGGTGGTAAGTTGGCAAGCACACAAGCCAAAGGGGCAAGCCCTGCCATCCCCGATGACGGCACATTTTCCTTTGATAGTAAGCAGTTTATTCTGTGGTACAAACTGCAAAAAGCCATTGGCCCGGTCGTTTTTAAGCGAATTGGTCTCCAATATAAGGAAGAAAAGATTTGGCTTTTACCAGACATTGGCCTGGCCAGCAGTAGCTTGAGAATTGAACTGGCTGGATTAGCGGTTGGCTTTGGTATCCAGCCTTTGATGAAAGGTGACTTCAAGCAGTTGAAACCCGAAATTCGTCTGCAAGGTATCTCGATTCACTACAAGAGTAGTAGTGGGGTTGAAATTGGGGGAGCGTTTCTACGCAGTGTCACCGAAATTAAAGATGAGTCGGGCAAAGTTATTAACACTCGCGAGGAATACAGTGGTGCCGCCATCCTTAAAACTAAAGCCTTTGCTATTTCTGCGATTGGTTCCTACACCGAGTTAGATGGTCATCCATCAGTCTTTGTTTATGCCTTTTTAGACAAATCGCTAGGTGGGCCACCGTATTTCTTTGTAACGGGTCTTGCTGCCGGTTTTGGCTATAATCGAGATCTGATCGTGCCACCGTTAGAGCAAATTTCACAGTTTCCGTTGGTTAAGCTAGTCATGGGTGATGATAACTTAGCCAATGGCAAGCAAGATGATAATGATGGACTTCTAAGTATTCTCAGTAGCCTGCAAACGTATATTCCTCCAGCTCCAGGCAAGTATTTTTTAGCCTTGGGTATTAAGTTCACCTCATTTAAACTGATTGATTCTTTTGCGCTGCTCATTGTTACTTTTGGCGATCGCACCCAAGCGAAGCTGCTTGGTATTTCTAAAATTGTTGCTCCACCATCATTTACAGGCCAGTCTCCGATCGCAGAAATTCAAATTGGCCTGAAAGCAGAGTTTCTTTTAGACGAAGGGTGTTTTCAAGTTGAAGGCAAAGTTCTGCCCGGTTCCTATCTATTCTCCCGTGATTGTCAATTAAGCGGTGGCTTTGCCTTCTATGCCTGGTTTACTGGAGAACATGCAGGTGACTTTGTGCTCAGCATGGGCGGCTACCATCCTAGCTTTAACGTTCCAGCCCATTACCCCAAATGCGATCGTCTGGCCCTCAACTGGCAAGTTAATGAATATTTGTCGATCAAAGGCGAAGCTTATTTCGCTCTCACCTCATCAGCCATCATGGCAGGAGGTAGCCTAGAAGCCAACTATCAGCAGGACGACCTGAGTGCATCTTTTAGATTTAGCGCAGACTTTCTCATTGCTTGGCAACCTTACTATTATGATATTCGACTTTCAGTTGAAATCAGAGCAAAATACTGTACAACCCTCAAAGATATTGATACCAGCCTCAGTGCTGACTTGCATCTCTGGGGGCCTGAATTCTCTGGTAGAGTTTATATTGACTTAGAAATTATCTCTTTTGAAGTTAAGTTTGGACGAGCAAATCAACAAAAGCCTGACCCTATTTCGTGGCAAGCCTTTAAAGCAGCTTTTCTACCTGTTGATAGCGATATTTGTCGCATAGCCGCCACTGAAGGACTCATCAAAACTCTATCAGAAGGGAATGCCAAACGCTGGATTATTAACCCCAGAGACTTTCAGCTAGTAGTAGAATCGACCATTCCCATCAAACAAGCCTATTGGAGTGAAGAAAAACAGCCGCTATCGGCAGCGACTCAAACAAAGTTTGGTATTAGTGCAATGGATGTTCAGGCAGAGAATCTAGTTTCTGAATATACCATTACTATTACACGGAATAATCAAGTCTGTACCCAAAATGAATTTACCTTTGAACCGATTAAAAAGAATGTTCCCTTAGCATTGTGGGGCGAAACTTTAGAACCAGATCTCAACGGAAAACTTATATCTAATGTGCTGAGCGGATTCCAGATTCAACCAAAGCCATTACAGACAGTAGATCATATTAGTGAAATTGATTGCCAAAATTTGGAAGTCAAACTGAAAGACTACTCTCAACCTTATCAATGGAAACAAGCCCTAGATATCCATCAGCAGAAGGAGCAATCCGCACAATTAATTCAGGCTTTAGAAGTGCTATTTAATACTTCTGCTGAACACCTCAAACTAAATTCTGACTCTCCAATTTTTGATGATGTTCTTGCAGATCCGATCAGGGTTTAGGCTGCTTGCTGCTGTTTATATATTTCCATGAGGCTTTATGACTACGATACTGCCACTTACGCAGATTGAAGAATCAGAGAATAAAGACATGCTAGTTTTTATTGATTATCATAAGGCTGGCATCATGCTGGGAGATTATCAAATTTCAGTCACGCAGTCAATCACAACTACTGCAAAAACTGGCATAAGTACAAGCGAAAAGTTTAACAATACTAATCATTTTTCTATCGCTGGGCCTCGTTTTGAACTTAGCCCTGGTGATATTCATGCGCAGTTTCCTCCTGCTAATAGTCGGGGTGATTACACTAATGTGTTGCCTCATTTGCTGCTGACACGGAGCACGCTGCCTTGGGAGCGAGAAGTTTGGGTGGATGAACCTAATTCTTCTATAGGCAATGTCCCTTGGCTTGCACTCCTTGTGATTTATGAAGAAGAAAAACAGCAGGGGCAAGTGTTGCCGCTTAAGACCGTGACTTTGCAGGCGTTGCAGTCTACTACTGCAACTGGTCAAGTTTGGTTTCTGGATCAGAACTTAGACGAAACGCCGACAGAAACATCCTGTAAGGTCTGGTTTCCTCCCTTTACATTGGAAAAGGCTCAGCAAGAGACCGATAAAGCGATTGCCCTTGATATTCGCAAAGATTTACTAACTGCGATTCTGCCGAACCTGGAGGAACTGAAATACTTAGCCCACGTCCGACAACAAATCACTCAGCCAATAGCATCAGAACAACCACAGGTTGAATGTACGAATGAGTTATCGGTTGTTATCAGCAATCGTTTGCCTTCACCTCAAGGTATTACCAGTATATATTTGGTTTCTCTCGAAGATCGATTTAATGTGAAGGGTGAGTTTGATTATAAAGTGAACTGTAATGATAATGACTATATTCGTCTGATTTGCCTGAAAAACTATGATTTTTCTTGCTTAGAATCAAAATATAGTTTTCGAGGTTTACTGACTCACTTAAATCAAGGTGATTTGCGATCTCCAACGCAGGGTGATAATGCCGCTTTGGAACAATATTTGGCGAATGGCTATGTCCCGTTACCACATCATTTCCGTAAGGGCGATCGCAAAATATCCTGGTATCATGGCCCTTTAATTCCGTGGCAAAATACTGCATCCCTAGAAACGCTTGGCTTAAAAACAAAACTTCCTCGTGTGGCTGATGAACTATTATGTTACAACGAACAAACTGGACTTTTAGATGCTTCTTATGCTGCTGCTTGGGCATTGGGAAGAATGCTATCGTTGCAAGACCAACGGCTCTCCGTTCGCTTGTTTAACTGGAAACAACTGCGACTACAAACTGTCCGAAAAAAGCTACAGAGCCGCAACGACAACTATCTACGTGTTGAAGAATTTTCGGAGGCCGTATCTATGCCTGAGGAAGTGAGTGATTGGTTCCAGCAGCTAAGTTGTTTGGAGGGCGTGCCATTTAACTACTTAGTGCCAGATCACCACATGTTGCCGTTAGAATCAATCCGCTTTTTTTGGGTTGATCCTTTGTGGATTGATTGTTTGTTGGATGGTGCATTTAGTGTTGGGCGGGTCACGGCTGCTGATACCAATCAGGACAGATTTAATCAAGCAGGTCTTAATCCCAATCGACAAATTACGGGCTTTCTTTTGCATTCTGAAGTGGTTGCTGGCTTTCCCGATTTGTTAATCGATGGATACAATGTGGGCATAGATGGGAGTAATCGTCACTCGGCTAGTCTCCCGTCAACCAGAAAGTGTACTATTTTGCGGCGGGAAAAACTATCTGATACAGTCTTACTGTGTTTGTTTGATGGCTTAGTAAGAGTGATTGATCTTTCTTTAAAGCCAGAAGCTTTACATTTTGGTTTCGCACTGCAAGAAAAAACTAATGTGGGTCTAACTCAAGCTTCTCTCGATTACCACAAAGATATAGAAACTAGTCTTTCAGAGACTATCCTAGTTCAGGCTCAATCTGAATTTTACAAGAATTTGAAGGATAAAAATGGCATGGAATTAAAGGATGAAAAACTCGAATCTATTCCTTGGAATTCAGGGCGACGAACAATTGATATTGCTCAGTTAACTCTAGAGATAAAAACAAAACTAGTAGAGATGAAAGTTTTAGATAAAGATAAGAATCTGACCTCAGCCCAGTTTGCGTTACAAATGCTGGAAGGTATTGACAAAGTGCGCTTTAGTTTATTGACTTAAATATTTAGTTAACACTTGTGTGTAGGATAGCAAGAGAGTCATTACATGATTGACTGACAAATCTATTGTTGTCGATTGGATTGAATAGCCTCAGGGGGTGACAGTGAGGTTAAAAACCAAGCTGAGAGGTAGAAACGAGATACCCAAATCAACGAAAATAGAGCGAATCCAAAGAATCCGCTCTACCAAATCAAAATATGTTTTGCTTATCGGCACAACTGGCTCAAATCTAATTGATTACGCTGATAATGTTGGTGGCGTTGTTGCAACGCGAACGCCAAGTCTCGCTCGAACGATTAGCCACTTTGTTTGCTCAACCGATCCAATTTGAAAGCCGTCTTCGGAACTTGCAACGATTTCTGATTTTGCCCCAACTGAGTGCCAAAGCGGTGTGGTTTCCAATCCGCAAGTATTGGCTCAAGCAACACTTTAAGCGAGGCAAACGGGTATTGATTGTAATTGACCGTACGCAATGGAAACACCATAATTTGCTGATGGTGAGTGTGGTTTATCAGCAGCGGACAATTCCCTTGTACTGGCAGGTCTTGGACAAGCAAGGACAAAGTTCACGCGCAGAGCAAAAAGCAGGCCTACGTCCGGTGTTTGAGTTGGTGCATCGCTGTCGCCTAGTTGTGCTGGGATCCCGCGAGTTTCATCGTGTCGCTTTAGCCGATTGGTTCCGGCCACAACGGGTTCGCTTTGGGCTGAGATTGCCCAAAAGCACGACAGTTGAGCCGTTTGCCAACGCTGGGTTTACCCGGCTTGATGAGTTACCCCAGTTTCCAGGCATCGCGGTGTCTGAGGTGCAAGTACAAGTCACTTAACAGCAGGGTTTCGGTCGCTTTAATCTGGTCACTCGATGGCAACGAGTCTATCGAAACCGTCACACAGGCGAAGTTTGGCATCGGCTCACCCACCTTGAGAGGCTGGCAGCGGCGGTGGCTTATTCCGCGACAAGGTTCTCCATTGAACCGATGTTCAAAGACTTTAAGGCCGGTGGTTACAATCTGGAAGACACTCAACTGGCGGTCAACGCTTCTTGGCGATCGTGTTGTTGATTGCCATCGCTTACACCCTGGCCACTGACCAAGGTAAAAAGATTCGGCGTAAGCAAGTCCAGCACTACGTCGGTCGAGTTACTCAACCCGGACGCGCTGCAAAACGACACAGTGATGTCTGGATTGGGTTGTATGGTCGCTTGTGGATTCCTTCGTTCACTTGTTGGTCAACTTGGGCTCAACACCTGCTGCGGCTTAAGCCGCAGCAACGGGTCTTTTTTCTACGCGGCTTAAGGGCGATGAGCTTGATTCAGTCTGCTTTCTAGCTTTGTTGTTATCCTGTGAACATCCCCCCCAAGTAGACCCCGAACCCAGGCAAGGATTTGGCCCAACGCGATGGATTCCTGCCCGGATAGAACGCTCACTCTGGCAGAATTTCTATTTGATAGCTATAGCCCTGTTCGGCCAGAAATAGCTGCCGATGGCGGGCAAACTCTTCTTCGCAGGTGCGGAGGGAAACTAGAGTATAGAACTGAGCACTCCGGCCGTCTGATTTGGGGCGCAAGACCCGACCAAGCCGCTGGGCTTCTTCCTGCCGTGAACCATATTTGCCGGAGACTTGGATCAACACATCCGCATCGGGTAAATCTAGCGCAAAGTTGCCTACTCGTGAAAGAATCAAGCCCGCAATTTCCCCTGACCGAAATTGTTCATAGCGGCGATCGCGTTCAGCCTGGGCGGTTTTGCCCGTGACGAGCGGCAGACCCGTTTGGGTTGCCAGTTGTCTGAGCTGGTCGAGGTATTCACCAATAATCAAGATCCGATGACCGCTTTCCGTGGCTAATAGCGATCGCACAACCTCCGCTTTGCGGGGATTTTCTGCTGCGATGCGGAACTGATGGCGCTTTTCAGCCACCGCATACTCCATTTGTCTGGCGGTAGTTTGCGGCACCCTGATCTCTGTGCATTCCGCCGCTGCAATAAAGCCCTGGCTTTCAAGTTCGCGCCACGGTACGTCATAGCGTTTGGGGCCAATCAGGGCAAACACATCACCTTCTTTGCCATCTTCGCGAATCAGGGTTGCCGTTAATCCCAGGCGGCGACGGGCTTGTAGTTCGGCGGTAATCCGAAAAATCGGCGCAGGCAACAGATGCACTTCATCGTAAATAATTAAGCCCCAGGAGCGGGCATTGAAAAGTTGGAAATGAGGAAATTCGCCATCCTTACTAGAGCGGTAACTCAGAATTTGATAGGTGGCCAGGGTAATTGGGGCGGTTTGTTTCGCTTCACCGCTGTATTCTGCGATCGCCTCTGGGGGCAAGGTCGTTTTATCCAGCAGTTCTCGTTGCCACTGCCGCACCGAGGTCAGGCTACTCGTCAGCACCAGAGTATTTTCCTGCACCTGGGCGATCGCCGCCATGCCCACCATTGTTTTTCCCGCGCCACAGGGCAGCACAATCACCCCACTACCGCCCTGAACTTGACCTGCTTGATAAAAGGCTGCTGCTGCTTCCGTTTGGTAATCGCGCAGGCGGAACGGTGCCCCCCCAGCAGTGTGCGATCGCAGTTCCAGAGGCAGCGGCTCCCCGCTCACATAACCCGCCAAATCTTCCGCTGGGTAGCCTGCGGCCAGCAATGCCTGCTTCAAAACCCCGCGATCGCCCCCCTCAATGGTGAATACACAGTCGGAGCGGCGATCGCCCAAATACTGCGCCACCTCATCGCTGTGGCTGAGCAATTCCGCCAGAGGCAAGTCAGCCGTTTTGAGCAAGAGGCGATCGCCATCCCGTTCAATGACCGTCAAACCATAGCGACTGCCCAAGGTGATAATGTCCTGCGCGACGGCTTCCGGCATGGGGTATTTGGCATACTCCCGCAGGGCCGCAATCATTTTGGTCACGGGCATTCCAGCCGCGCGGGCATTCCAAATACTCAGGGGCGAGATCTGGTAGGTGTGAATATGCTCTGGGCTTTTGAGCAACTCGGCAAAGGGGGCGATCGCGGCGCGGGCCACATCGGCATAGGGAGAATGCACTTCCAACAAAACTGAGCGATCGCTTTGGATAATCAGCGGATTTTCCGGAATGTAGACCATGATTCAACTCAACCCCGGCAAGCTATAACCCATTTTCTTCAAACCGTTGCGAAACTTGGTTTCCGAGTCGGCAGGCACGGCCAGATAGCACGCCCCCCCCGCCTGGATAACTTTGGGCTGATCGGCGAGAAAACAATAGGCTTTGGTGCGAGAATCGCTGGCGATTTGGGCGGCCAAAGCGGCATCGGCACAGCGAATCAGACGGGCAGAACCCAGGTCTTGCAGACTGGTCGTTCGGGTTTGCAAGTCGGCCAAAAACTGGGTTACAGGCTGGGGGAGGGCTGCCCCACTGCTGGCGGTTAGCCAGTCCTGTAATTCTTTGACTGTGCGCCCCTGGGCGATCGCATCCAGCAATTTAGCCTGATCCAGCTTCCACACCACATCCGACACGGCCAGCAGAAAACTGTTGAGCAATAGGCGATCGGCACGGGACAACTCGCGAACAGCCACAATCTCTAGATTCGGCAGCACCCGCAGGACTTGTTTGGCTTCCGGGGGGGCGGGCTGGTAGCGATCGCTCACCCCTAATAGATAGGCACCCAGAGATGTCAACCGGAAATAGGCCAGCCCATCATAGCGGCTGAAGGTGGCTTCGTGATGGTCATCCGCAGGGAGAATGAAAATGCCATCGTCCGGGTGCAAATAAGCCATATCAATCAAGCCCAGGGTGGCCACATATTCAAACAAAAAACACAGGATGTAGCGTGCTTCTAGCAACATCCAGGTGTTGTAATACAAAGACCCATACCCTTCTAGGGATAAACTTTCTGGGTTGCGGCTGACCTGAAAATCGTAGCCAGCGGCGATCGTATAACGCAAAAAGGTCGGCAATTCTACCCAGCGATCGCCAGGACAGTCTTTGAGCGCCTTCACAATCACGCTTCGTCGTCCGGCTACGGCAGTCAGGCTGCGTTTGGCTTTCCCGGTTTGACCTTTGATGCTGTCAATGCGGCGCAGTTCGTCGAACAATGTGGTTTTCAGCCATTGTTTCCACAGGGTTTGGAGGGTCTTTTCAGCGGGTTCGCTAAGGGCTTTTTGGCCAGCTTTCGTCAACGCTAACCGTTTCCCGTTTAGTTCCACCAGTTTGCCTGCCTGCAAAAGCATTGTCCAGGCAAATGGCTTGATCGAACCAATGTCATAGTTGTAGTCCCAGCCTGCCGGGGATTGGGTGGCGGGCCAATCACTGTAATAGTCTCCGGCTTCCAGTACTTCGGCGATCGCCTTTAATGTGGCCCCCGTCGGAAACAAGGTTTTGTCGCTCACGGCAACTTTGCCCAGGTCAACCAAGCGCAGCACCGTTTGAACATCCCGGCGGGCGATCGCGGCGGTTTCGCAGACCGTAAACGGAAATTCGACCGTCTTTTGATGCTGTTTCCGCTGCTTGTAGTCATAGGTAGTCAAAGTACGGGACAGGCTAGACGGTAGAGTTTCCAGGCTATCCATGCGCGTCGGTTCCGGTGGCGGCACAAAGGTTTTCAACTGCGCTTTGAGATCCTTCGGCATCGTCCCCCCATAGAAAAATAGCCCCAAAATCGTTGGGCGGAAGGAATAGTAAGAGGGGCGATCGGCCTGCTTCCACTGAGCCTCTGCGCCGTATTTACTCACAAACCGTTGCTGCTGGTAGCGATCATCTTCGCTGTGAACGACTTCGGCGATGGTGGCTTGCTGGAGGCGATCGCACTGTTGCCACAAGGTTTGTAGGGCTTTCCCTTGCAAGCGTTGCTGCACATAGCTGACGAGTTCGGTCTTCCGTGTGGGTAAGGCACCATCGGGCAACAGTTGCGCCAATGCCTTTAACTGATCCACGGTGTAGCTGGTCAGGGCGACATCAATCGTCGGAATGGATTCTGGCTGGTTGTAGTAGGGCATGGGCTGTCCCTGCAATGCTTTCCATTAAGATACAGAGTTTCCTGGTATCCAACACTATTCGCGGCTGGTTGCTTTGGTTATGGCAAGCAACGCCAATCTGGTTGCCCGCGATCGCCCGCCGTTGGCCAAGGCATAATGACGTTGGAACAATTACGTGTTGCGGACTCGCTTTCGACTTGTTTTGAAGGTGAATAAGTTAAGGCTGGCGATTCACGGGCGAGGATACACTGATTCATCTGTTGCTGAAATTGCGGCTGGCTGGGGGCTAGTTCACGACCAAAACCTATCCCTTCAGAGGGCTGTTCTCAGGCAGCCCCTGGACGCAAGGCATTAGCCACAGAAGGGGGTTTTTGGCTTATGGCTGTGCAACATAGGGCTGGGGTTTGTCAACATTTGCCTGCCCGACTGCGTAGGCGATCGCATAAGGATTGGCAATTCGCTTGGAGGCATTCCGCAATTCTAAACCGATGACATAGCCATCTTCGTCATAATCCAAAATCAGGTTGGGCGTAACTTGTGCTGTTTCTGCGATCGGGCTGTCATTAAAAGCAATTTGCATCACATTTTTGTCCGGGTCGTACACAACCTTCATAAGCTTTACCGCTCCACTACATCGCTCATCATATACGGTTAGCTGTCCTGTCACTGGCGATCGCGCTAATAGCCTGAAGCCAATTCAGTGAAATTGCAGTTCATCCCGTGATTGCCGCCCGTTATCCGCACAAGGGTATCGACTCTAGACGATTCAAAACCTGGGCGATCGCGCCTCAATTCAGGTTTCCGGCTAAATCGCCAAAACATATTGGTTGCATTTTTATCCGATCTCGCCGATGAATCATCAAAAAACTTGAAATAGATTCTTGCATGATTAGCGGAATACTCACGGATAACAGTGTGGTAGCGCCCATCTGTAGTAAGTCTCCAGCCCACGCTCACTTCGCCTATCAAGCCGCACATAAACTGACGTGATGACACAGATAAGTTTTAATCATCCATTGTTTTGTTGCATTTCCTTTACAAAACTTAGGAAAGTTGTTAATGTAGTGACATACATACAACGTTCAACTGTCCACTAAGTAAACAGCAATCATTCAGAACTATGACAACTACCCTACAACGCAGCGAGCGTTCTAGCGTGTGGCAAAACTTCTGCGAGTGGGTTACCAGCACCAACAACCGCCTGTACGTAGGCTGGTTCGGCGTGTTGATGATCCCCACCCTGCTGACCGCCACCATCTGCTTCATCATCGCCTTCATCGCCGCTCCCCCCGTGGACATCGATGGCATCCGGGAACCCGTCGCTGGCTCCTTGATGTACGGCAACAACATCATCTCCGGTGCAGTAGTGCCCTCCTCCAACGCGATTGGATTGCACTTCTACCCGATTTGGGAAGCCGCCTCCTTGGATGAATGGCTGTACAACGGTGGTCCCTACCAACTGATCGTCCTGCACTTCCTGATTGGCGTCTTCTGCTACATGGGTCGTGAGTGGGAACTATCCTACCGGTTAGGGATGCGCCCCTGGATCTGCGTCGCCTACAGCGCCCCGGTCGCCGCCGCCACCGCCGTCTTCTTGATCTACCCGATTGGGCAAGGTTCGTTCTCCGACGGGATGCCCTTGGGGATCAGCGGGACCTTCAACTTCATGTTCGTGTTCCAAGCCGAGCACAACATCTTGATGCACCCGTTCCACATGCTGGGCGTGGCTGGCGTTTTCGGCGGCAGCTTGTTCAGCGCGATGCACGGCTCCTTGGTGACCTCCTCATTGGTACGTGAGACCACCGAAACCGAATCGCAGAACTACGGCTACAAGTTCGGGCAAGAAGAAGAGACCTACAACATCGTGGCTGCACATGGCTACTTCGGACGGTTGATCTTCCAATACGCCTCGTTCAACAACAGCCGTGCGCTGCACTTCTTCTTGGGTGCGTGGCCGGTCGTGGGCATCTGGTTCACCGCGTTGGGCATCAGCACGATGGCGTTCAACCTGAACGGGTTCAACTTCAACCAGTCCATCGTTGATAGCCAAGGTCGGGTTGTGAGCACCTGGGCGGACGTGTTGAACCGGGCGAACCTGGGGATGGAAGTGATGCACGAGCGGAATGCGCACAACTTCCCGTTGGATTTGGCTGCGGGTGAAGCGACTCCAGTGGCTTTGACTGCGCCTGCTATCAACGGCTAGAGCCAACTAAGTCGGTCTCTGTAACCGTCATCTAGATTGAAGAAGCGTCTCCTGCGGGAGGCGCTTTTTTGCGCTTTGGGGGATTGCTGCGGGGTATTCAATTGGCGGGTGTTAGGTTGCGTTTTGTGACTGCATTTATTACAGTTTGCGGACGATTGAAATTCTTTCCGAATAAAGTGGAGGATGTCCTTCGTCATAATTGCACTCATGCGGGTTCTCTCTGCGATCGCTCTGGGTTTGTTGGGTCATTTGGCAGCGGTTCCGGCATTGGCTCAGATTATTCCTGATCACACCTTACCGTCTAGCTCCAGCGTGACTCCGGGCTGTACAAACTGTCTCATTGAAGGGGGCACAGAACGAGGCGTTAACCTCTATCACAGCTTTCGAGAGTTCTCTGTTCCCACTAATGGCTCTGCCTGGTTCAACAACGGCACACAGATTCAGAATATTTTTACCCGTGTGACGGGTGCCTCTTCCTCGAATATTGATGGGTTGCTACGCACCAATGGCAATGCCAATCTCTTTTTCCTGAATCCCAATGGCATTTTGTTTGGCCCGAATGCGCGGCTTCAGGTTGGGGGGTCTTTTGTTGCCAGTACTGCCAATCGGTTTCAGTTTGCCGATGGCAGCGAATTCAGTGCAACGAATCCACAAGCGCCGCCCCTCCTGCGCATCAACATCACGCCCGGTTTGCAAACAGATGTGATCCAGTCGGGGACTGCGATCGCAAATCAGGGCAACTTAACTGCTGGGCAAGACTTAATCCTGGAGGCCGATCGCCTCGACTTACAAGGACAACTGGTTGCTGGCCGTGACTTGACATTGCGGGCGCAAAACACAGTGCAAATTCGGGACTCTGCCCCTCTCCCGTTCATTGCCCAAGCCACAGGTCACTTCACCGTTCAGGGCAACCAAAGTGTAGATATTTTTGCCTTAAACCATCCCGCCAGTGGCTTGTGGGCCGGTGGCAATCTGGTGCTGCGATCGCAAAATCCAATCATCGGCGATGCTCATTATAATGCCGTGGGCAACGTCAGCTTTGAGCAACTGAATGGGCAACCGGGAAAGCTCCTCAGTCCCAACGACCCCGTTATTCGCGCCTTGGGGGACGTGGTGTTGGGCGGCTACACGGGTAGTTCTCTCCATATTTTTGCGGGGGGCAGCGTCACCATAGCAGGCACCGTTGAGATTACTGATGCCGATCCCATCAACGGCATCGTGGAAACCGTAACCCTCTCCAATGGCAACACAGTCAACATCAATGGCCGTACCACGCCGACCTTGGACGTGCGAGCGGGGCTTGAGCCAGCAGCCGTTGGGATTCCAGGGTTGACCGGAACCGGGTCGTTCACGGCTCCAGCTTTCATTACCGGCACTCCGAGTAATGCAGATATTTTTATCGACACCATTTTTACCCCAGCTGATGTAGAAGGGTTTGTGTTTCTGAGCAACCAGTACCGCCCGAACCTCAATCTGAGCGGTGATATTCTGATTAGCACCCTGGATGCCTCCATTTTGGTAGGTGCCGCCAACGGTAGCTCGGTGGTGATTGACTCACGGAGCCTCTTGGGGGTGACTGGCACTGTCACGTCGTCCGCCGCCTTGGGCACCACTGGGAACGGTGGGAACATCACCATGCTGGCCCAGACTGATTTAGTTCTTACACCGGGGGCAGAATTGCTATCGCGTGGAGCCTTGGGGGGGACGATCGCCCTTACCAGCCAAAGTATTCTAGGGCTTTCGGCAGCCACTATTACCAACGACAGTTTTGGGAATTTGCCAGGAGCAACTGGAGGCAACATTAATCTGACTGGCCAATCCGTTGTGTTAAACGGTGCGGTCGTTACGTCCAATGGCTATGGCCAACTGAACCCAGGAGCCATCACTGTTACCGCCACGGACACTGCGGCAATAGTCAACGATAGTCAGGTACGAAACTTGATCCTGTCAGGGGCGATCGGGAACAGTAGCGGCATCACCATTAACGCGCCCAATGTCAGCATCGCCAGTGGCTCAGAACTGAACTCCAGCGTCACCTTTGGGGGCACGGGGCGGGCAGGCGATGTAGTGATCAATGCGCCCGGTGGCAATGTGCGATTTGATGGAGGTTTTGCTCGCAGTCGGCTAGAGAACGGGGGGCAGGGCGAGGGCGGCGATATTCGGATTACGACCGGCTCCTTTTTGGCGACTGGGGTTCCGGGTAACACCACCGGACAATTGACCTCGGCCACCTTTGGCAATGGGCCAGCGGGAGATGTGAGCATCAATGCCACAGGATCGGTTCGGTTTGACGGCCCAGGCAGCGATATTTTTGCGTTGGTTGCGTTTGATCGCGGTATCGGCAACGGGGGCAAAATTGATATTCGCGGCGACTCGCTCGTTGTGACTAATGGGGCGCGTTTGCTATCAACGACAGAAGGAAACGCCTTGGGAAACAGCGGGGATGTACAAGTTACGGCCAATCGGGTAGAGGTGACTCAGGGAGGGCTAATCTCGACCCAATCGGCAGCTAATTACAACGCAGGAAACATCACCATTCAGGCAGGTACCGTTGGGGTCAGAGGCGGACAGATTACCAGCAATGTGTTTGGGGGTGGGCAAGCCGGAACCATCACCATTGGCACCGCCAACAATCCCGCAACTCAGATCGAACTCGACAACGGCCTGATCTCCAGCGCCACAGCAGGCAACTCGCGGGACGGGGGCAATGTAAACCTGTTTGGGCGATCGCTCACGTTAACCAACCAATCCCAAATCGAAGCCAGCACCAGCGGCACCGGACGGGCGGGTACCATCGCGATCGCCAACGCCGATGCCGTTACCCTTGCTGGTAAAAGCGCGATCGTCTCGGAAACCACCGGAATTGGCAGTGCAGGCGGGATCACCGTTTCCACCCAGCAGCTCACACTGGCCGAGCAATCCACAGTTTCCGCCTCCAGTAATTCCACCAATCCAGGGGCCAGCGGTGGCGATGTTGCCATCCAGGCCAACCAAATTCGCCTCACCGGGGGCAGCCGCATCTCCGCCGACACCCAAGGTGCAGCGTCGGGCGGGAATGTGATTCTGCAAGCGAATGGCCCTGACCTGGCGGTTCAGTTTCAAGACAATGCTCGGATTTCGGCCTCCACCAGTGGCAGCGGGCGCGGCGGCACCATTTTGGCCACAGCCTCCGACTCCATCACATTAGACGGAGCAGGACAGGTCGCCGTTGAAACCAGTAGTTCTGGCAGCGGCGGCAATCTGCAATTTGCGACCCAACGCTTGCGATTGCAAAACGGCATTGAGGTATCAGCTTCGACCACGGGGCCAGGAACAGGAGGCAATCTCGAAGTCAACGCGCTGGACTCCGTTGTGCTTCACAATTCTGAACTGTCTTCAGAAACCGAGGGTACCGGGCGGGCGGGAAATGTGACTCTGACAACGGGACAATTTACGTTGCAAGCTGGGGGCGAAATCACCACGGCGACCAATGGGGCTGGCGCTGGGGGCAATATCTCGCTTCGGGCAACACGGGGCATTGATTTGCTGGATGCAGCTTCGAGTTTGCAGGCGACGACAGGAATCGGTGATGCGGCCTCGACGGCAACTCAGACAGGCGCGGCGGGAACAATTCGGCTCACGACCCCTGGAACTGTGAATATTCAAGGGGCGACGGTGAGTGTGAGCAGCGGCCCAACGGGGGGCCATGCGGGGGATGTGGTGATTCAGGCTGGGCGGGCCAACCTGGGGCAAGGGGGCCAGATCAACTCCAATACGGCAGGGGGCGGACAGGCTGGTAGTTTGAACTTAGCCATTGGCGATCGCTTGACCGTACAAGGGGCGGGCACCCGACTTTCCGCCAGTACCGGGGCGGGGTCAACGGGGGCCGGGGGCAGCATTAATCTGGGAGCCGCGCAACTGGACTTACTCGCTGGGGCAGAGGTGGTCGCGTCTACTGCTGGGAGCGGACGGGCGGGCAGTGTGAATCTGGCTATTGGCGATCGCTTGACTGTGCAAGGTACCGGAACGCGCATTTCGGCCAATACCGAAGCTGGATCAACCGGAACCGGGGGCAGCCTGAACTTAACCGCTAACCGTTTAATTCTCACGGAGGGAGCCGAAATTTCGGCCTCCACGGCGGGCGCTGGCGGTGCGGGCAGCGTCACCCTCACCACCAACCAGGCCACCTTGAGCCGAGGCGGACGGATTACCAGCAACACCAGCAACAGTGGAGCCGCCGGAGATATTCGCTTTAATGTCCGCGATACCTTGCGTTTAACCGATGGGGGCACCGGAGTCTTTGCCAGCACCACAGCCGATTCCAGCGGCAATGGGGGTAGTATTCTGGCGGCTGGCCGTCGGGTTTTGATTGAAAACGGAGCCGCGATCGCGGTCGATAGTCGGGGCACTGGCACTGGGGGGAGTATCGCCATTCAGAGCGATCGCCTGGAACTCAACCGCCAAGGCTCGATCACCGCCGAAACCGCCAGCGCCCAAGGCGGCAACATTAATCTGGATATCCGCGATCTTTTAGTCCTCCGCCGCAACAGCTTAATTTCCGCCACCGCAGGCAACGCCCAAGCCGGGGGCGATGGCGGCAACATCACCATTACTACACCTTTTATCATCGGGGTTTTGGGCGAAAACAGCGACATTACGGCCAATGCCTTCACCGGACGCGGCGGACGCATTGTGATCAACACCAATGCCATTTTTGGCCTCCTATTTCAGCCCGCCCTCACCCCCTTTAGCGATATTACCGCCAGTTCCCAATTTGGCCTCAGTGGCACCGTCATCCTCAACACCCTCAATGTTGACCCGAACCGGGGACTGGCGGCGCTGCCCTCTGGTTTGCTTGACCCAACCGAGCAAGTGTCAGCCCAATGTGCGCCCGCCCGTTCCCTCGGTCAGCCAACCAGTAAATTTGTTGTCACTGGCAAAGGTGGCTTGCCCGAACAGCCAGAAGCTCTGGGCAAAGATCGCCCCCTCGTTGCCCTCACCGAGTTAGTCTTACCCAACTTGCGCCAAAGTCCACGTCCGGCAGCAGCAGCACCTGGCAGAGAATTTTTGGCTCAGCAATCTAGCGCCTGGATCGAAGCGCAGGGATGGGCGATCGCCCCCAACGGCACCTTGGAACTCGTTAAACAAGCCTCAGATTATGCCGACGGCGCAATCTGGCTTCCCTCAATCCACTGCCAAACCGCTGCTCCAACGGCGACACCATGAGCCAGGGGCAACGGTGACTCATGCGTTTGGGGCCATGCCGTATATTTATGTTGAGAAAAGCATTAAACTTCTGGCGCAAAAGCCTGGAAAACTGTAAAAAGAGATCGATTCAATTGATTGGGAATACAGTGCAATCTTTGCTCTACCCTTGGGAGCACGCCACTTTTACAGCTCACCCTAAATCCTGTGCCCTGGGGGATAAGGGCAATTCGCAAAGGCGACAGTCCCCTACTATTCCTCAGTTCACCCAACTGAATGGGGCTGTTAGCGCTGCTTCTCCCAGCTTTATATCTTAGCTTTTATTGCGTCTACTAGTTGTCAATTTTGATGGCTAGACTTGTTTTATTTCCATTGAATTAATGTTTTAAAGCAATGCGAATCTTGGTGATTGAAGCAGATGCTATCACAGCACAGGCGTTAGTTACAGCCTTAGCACATGAAAAGTATGTCATTGAATTGATCGCAACGCCTACAGAGTCTTGGCCCTTGCTAGAGGTGTTTTCCTTTGATTTGATTGTGTTAGATAACGGCAATCTAGCCTGGAACGAATTAGAGTTTTGTCACCAGTTGCGATCGCAAGCTTATCAAATGCCAGTGCTAATCCTTACTAGCAATAGCGATAGCCATGCAATGGCTTGTGGTTTAGATGCGGGAGCCGATGATTATCTTATCAAACCTTTTAATCCAGAAGAACTAGAAGCACGAATTCGGGCATTGCTACGGCGAGGCAACCTGAATGCTAGCCCAATTCTTTGCTATGCCGGATTGTCTCTCAATCCCAGTACCCACATTGTTCAATACGAGTCAGAACTACTGTCCCTAACACCAAAAGAGTACGCTCTATTAGAATTGCTATTGCGTAATCCTCAGCGAGTCTTTAGCTGTGCTCTAATTTTGGAACAAGTGTGGGCCTATGACGAAATTCCCGGCGAGGATGCAGTTAGAACTCACATCAAAGGCTTACGGCACAAACTTAAACAAGCCAGTGCCCCCACCGATTTGATTGAAACCGTTTATGGCATTGGCTATCGCCTCAACCCCAAGCGACTCCAGGCTAGTCCTGTGCGCGATCGCTCCCTGGCAATTGCTGCGCCACCCATCCCGCCATTGCCCCTTGCCCTAAAACCGCCGAACGCCGACCCCACCCCCTCACAACTGTGGCTGATTGGCAGTTGTTCAACCACCCTACAAGCCTTGCAAACGTTGCTCAATCCTTGGGGGTTGGCCATCATCGCCTTGCCCGATGTGGCTCAAGTGTGGCCAGCTTTGGCTCAGGCCGCACCGGATTTGCTTATTTTGGATGCAGCCAGTCAGCTCACAACAGCCATTGATTTATGTCAGAACATTCGGGAGGCCGATCGCTGGAGCTATTTGCCCATCGTGGTTTTGACTGCCGATACCAGTCCGGTTACGGTCAACCAATTGTTTGCGGTGGGTGCCGATGATTTTGTGAGTCAGCCCATTGTTGGCCCGGAATTGATTACTCGGATTGTGAATCGGCTTGAGCGGGCCAAACTGTTCAAACGGCTGAGCGATCGCTGTCCCATTGCCCAGATTGATCCGAAAATGGTGTGTCCCTATCAGCCCGATCGCTTTTTTAACCTCTCCCAAGATTTGCTGTGTACCATCAAGCTAGATGGCACCTTTCTTCGTCTCAATCCAACGTTTGAACAAACCTTAGGCTATTATTCGGGGGATTTATACCGCCAATCCTTTTTAACCTTTGTCCACCCTGACGATTACCACCAAACAGTCACCGTCTTCAATCAAGCATTACTCGGTATCCCCATCACCCACTTGGAAAATCGGTATCGCTGTCAGGATGGTTCCTACAAACGCTTGGCATGGCATTCAGTTCCGGGCATCGAAGACGAAATTATCTACGCGATCGCCCAGGTGCTTACTCCCTAATTACCGTTTCCGGGCAATTTCGGAATTTCTCAAGAGGCGCTACTCCAATCACTCAAAGCCTCGTGTTGGCACACCAATTCCGCCGGGGCCGAAACCGCAGTTTTGCGGAGGGTGGCGCGATCGCTGGGAGCATTCATCAATGGCGTTGGCGTTTGGGATTTTGCCGATTTTGATTTGTGGCGTTCGGTTATTGTCAACATGGGAATCACCGTTGAATGGGATGGTTGGCACTTAAGGCAACACCACATTCAGCGGTATAAACCTTACGTCTGAGTTCGAGCCTCTACATATAGCATGATTTTCAAATTTGTCCAGTGCTAACTTAAGTGTGCCAGTGCAGGAAACTGAAAACCCTTACTAATATTAGAATTCCCTTTCGCGATCGCCCGTTCGGGAAAAGTTACAGTCTTTAATATTGCCCTGATTCTGATGCAAAGCATCCGCGCGATCGCGCTTCAACGCTGATAACCTCGATATTCGCTCGGCAACATCAAAATGCCGCTGACCAACCACAAAGAAACCTGTTCAAGAGCAAAATCACTCGTTTTGAACTGCTTTTGAAAAAGCGGCGGCTGGGTTGGTTGTTGTCCCCAACTCAACAGAACAGCACTCGCTGAAAGTCGATGAATTTGCCAAATTTGAAAGGGTTCCAGGTTCCCATAATCGGCTTTAATTTTTGCCTGATAAAGGGCAATTTCATTGAGTAGCCAGCGACTCCGCGTTTGATCGCATAGCCACTTTACTCCATCAGTAAAAACAAATTTATTGAGCCAATGTTGATACCAACCATCCACTTGAGTAAATTGGCTCAGTCCAGTTTGTAAATCCTCTTGGGTAAACACCGCTTGTCTCCTGTTGCAACATAAAATGTGAACAGGTAGCGCACCCATTGATCATTGTGCATCCTTACAAAACAGCTTCAGCAGTGCTCAAGCTTGCCCGATAGAGCCAGGAGGCCCACAAATTTATTCATTGAAGTAGATACCAGAGAAAGGTAGAAGCATATTTGTGGCTATTTTCATAGAATGCCCAGATTTTTTGAAGTTGCACAAAGCTAACGAAGAGGCCCCAGTTGCCGCGATCGCCTGCTTTCTCCGCGTTTCCCCGAATTGCAATTGACTGGAGTTTGCAACTCAAGAAGCTAAACGGGCGATCGCCCTCCTAAAGGTTTAGGCTACAATGCCCCTAACCCCGTCTGATGGGGTTTCTAGCGCTTTGGAAAAAATGACCTTATCGATTCCCGCAGCATAGAAATCTCGAACTTTAGCGGCTTCAGCATAGCCATTTCGCTGATAAAATGCCCGCACCGGCTCAAAGTCTTCAGTGCCAGAGGTTTCGACTAAAAGTAAGCGTTCTTCCTGCTGGCGTAATCTGTGTTCAACTTGGTGGAGCAATTGAGTCCCATAGCCTTGGTGTTGATAGTCGGGATGAATGGCGATTAGATAAAGGTTCCAGACTGAATCGGTCATTCGTTCCGGGGCGACATACGCAACACCAATCGGCCCATTAACATCGACCGTCAGCCAAAACTCCGAGTTTGCGATGTGGGGGCGCGGGGTGCGGCTGGAATAGCGATTGAGCAATTCGTCTAGTTCGCCGATTTGGCTCGGTTCAAATAAGCCTGTGGCGGCGGCTAAAGATAATAAGGCGGCGCGATCGCGAGGTTCGGTGGGTCGAATGATCACAATGGTTAAAGCCTAACGAGGGTGCTGTTGGTATTGTGGGGCGTTAAGCTTAGCCCTAGCTTTAGCTTTGATAAGCCGTTGCTGAGAAATCGATGGGGATGTGCCCAAAAGCATGAGCAGCAGGGCGCACAATCTGTTGACAAGTAATTTGCACGGCAGAGAGGTGCTTCTATTTGTGATACCCCCATACAGGGTGTAATATTTTTCTAGCAAGTTCTATTAAGGCTCTTTTTACAAGCAATGATCTTGCCTCACAACTTCCTTATTTTTTCCTTCTATTATTTGACGTAATGATGGCCATCCAGATTGTCTCTGCAAACGAATGAACCTCTGGTGTGCCTTAAATCCTGAGTTATTATGGTTATCCCTCTACAAGACAGTTCTACAGGCAAGATTGGGCTTCAACAGTTTGGTAAAGATGATCGCTTTATGCGCTTAGAGGCTACGCTTAAACATCATCAATATCAACAAGATGCGCTGATTGAAATCCTGCATAAGGCTCAAGAACTCTTTGGCTATTTGCAAAAGGATCTTTTACTTTACGTTGCTTGTCGCCTAAAGTTGCCGCCCAGTCGTGTGTATGGAGTTGCTACGTTCTATCATTTATTTTCGCTCGTTCCCAGAGGACGGCATGCGTGTGTGGTGTGTACGGGAACAGCCTGTTATGTCAAGGGAGCGATCGCATTGTTAGCTCTCATAGAACAATTTGTTCATATCCATTCAGATGAAACAACTCCAATCCAATGGTTCTCTGTTTCAACAACTCGTTGCTTGGGAACCTGCGGGCTGGCTCCGATTGTGGTGTTTGATGATGTTGTGTGTGGTAATCAAACGCCTACAGCCGTTGGCGATCGCCTGAAGACTTACTTGGATGAAGCAAATGGGGCATGAAGTGAGAGCGCTCAATAACAAGTAGTTTACGGTTTATGGCTATGGATCTGTCTGGATTGCTAGAAATTGCGAAACAGGAACGCCAGTCTCAGAAGCGAATCCAAATTCGGTGTTGCGTTGCCGCCGGTTGTCTGCCATTACACGCACTAGCAATTAAAGCCAGTCTAGAAACGGCTGTTATAGACGCTGGCATGTCAGATACTGTGGCAGTGTGCGGGGTGGGTTGTATGCGGTTGTGTGCCTGTGGAGCTTTAGTGCAGGTTGATGACACGGCTCAATCGCATCCAGTTCTGTATGAAAACGTCATGCCAGCGCAAGCACCTGCAATTGTTGGGGCACTGATGTCGGGGGCCGCGATTGCCGCGGGCAATACTTTTCCATTGAAGCCAGGAGATCTGACCCATCCATTTTTTACTCGACAGCGATCGCTCGTTTTAGAGCACACAGGTTTGATTGACCCGGAACGAATCGAATCCTATGTTGCTGTAGGAGGCTACCAAACGTTGCACCATGTTTTGTGGAATCTGTCTCCCCATGAGGTGATTGATGAGATTACTCACAGTGGTCTACGGGGTCGGGGTGGGGCGGGATACCCGACGGGTTTGAAGTGGGCAACAGTAGCCAGGGCAACGGGAAACCAAAAGTTTGTCATTTGCAATGCTGATGAAGGTGATCCGGGAGCCTTTATGGATCGCAGTGTGTTAGAGAGTGATCCCCATCGAGTTTTGGAGGGACTGGCGATCGCCGCCTACGCGATCGGTGCGAATCAAGGCTATATCTACATTCGGGCAGAATATCCCCTGGCAATTCATCGGCTACAAATAGCAATTTCCCAGGCTCAACGGTTGGGGCTGCTAGGAAATCAAATCTTTGGCTCACCATTCGACTTACGAATTGAGCTACGAATGGGAGCAGGCGCTTATGTGTGTGGAGAAGAAACGGCACTGATGGCCTCAATTGAAGGGCAGCGGGGAAATCCTAGCCCTCGCCCTCCCTATCCCGCAGAACGAGGACTATGGGGAGTGCCAACGCTGATCAATAACGTCGAAACACTGGCTAACATTGTCCCTATTATGCGCGATGGGGCAACTTGGTTTGCCAGCATTGGGACGGAAAAAAGCAAAGGCACAAAAGTTTTCGCTTTAGCAGGTAATATTCGGCATACAGGACTGATTGAAGTCCCAATGGGAACGTCTCTACGGCAAATTGTCGAGGAGATGGGCGGCGGTGTACCAGGGGGGGGAACCGCGAAAGCGGTGCAGACTGGAGGGCCTTCAGGGGGCTGCATTCCAGCTTCAGCTTTTGATGTTTTAGTTGATTACGAATCTTTGACCAATCTCGGCTCCATGATGGGGTCAGGCGGCCTGATTGTAATGGATCAAAATACTAGCATGGTCGATGTTGCCCGCTACTTTATGGAGTTCTGCCGAGATGAATCTTGCGGTAAATGTATTCCCTGCCGGGTTGGTGTTTTACAACTGCATCAATTGTTAACAAAAATTTGTGAAGGGAGGGCAACTACAACTGATCTAGACTTACTAGAAGAACTTTGTGACATGGTGAAAAATACTAGTTTATGTGGATTAGGGCAATCCGCTCCAAATCCAGTTCTGAGTACATTGCGCTACTTCCGAGATGAATATTTAGAGTTAATTAATTCATCTATTAATTCAGTCGGAAGTAGTGCGGAAGAAACGTGTCGATCGCCCTAAGGAGGACTATGACAGTTATCACTCTAACGATTGACGATCGCTTGGTTGCGGCCCAAACAGGCGATTCCATTCTTCAAGCCGCACAGGAGGCTGGAATCAGCATTCCGACACTGTGTTATTTGGCGGGTGTTGCGGCGGTGGGGGCGTGTCGGCTATGCCTGGTAGAGATTGCTGGGAGTTCTAAATTACAGCCTGCTTGCATGACCAAAGTCGCTGAAGCAATGGTTGTGCAAACGAATACTGAGCAATTGCAGAATTATCGTCGTCTGATTATCGAAATGTTATTCGCTGAAGGTAATCACGTTTGTTCGGTTTGTGTCACAGATGGGCATTGTGAACTGCAAAATTTGGCGATCGCTATGGGGATGGATCATGTGCGGTTAGCGTATCAGTTTCCTGGTCGCCATGTTGATCTTTCTCATCAGCATTTTGGCATTGACCATAATCGCTGTGTGTTGTGTACTCGGTGTATTCGCGTTTGTGATGAGTTGGAAGGTGCCCATACTTGGGATATGGCGGGCCGAGGTGCAACATCCCATATCATTGCCGATCTCCATCAACCCTGGGGAACGGCTCAAACCTGCACCGCTTGCGGCAAGTGCGTGGAAGCCTGCCCGACTGGCTCCCTGTTTCACCGGGGCATGAGCGTGGGTGAAATGGTGCATGACCGCACTCGTATCGAGTTCATTGCAACAGCCCGCAAGCATCAACAATGGCAATACTAGAGGAGGAATTTTTCGCTTGTGCACTCATTTCCTACGTGGGCCTGAACCCTACGTCTGCCTCATTCTGGGATGTCTGCTGACATTACTGCTTCTATCCGTGGAAGTGATGCTTTTTCCCAAACCCGCGATCGCCTGGTCGTGATCACAGGTTTCTCCTAAAAACAACAGTGCGCTAACCGGAGAAATCATGGCTCGAATAACGCTGGCAACGGTTTGGCTAGGCGGCTGTTCTGGTTGCCATATGTCCTTGCTGGATTTAGATGAATGGTTGTTTGAATTAGCCAGTCAGGTCGAGCTGGTTTATAGCCCGTTTGTCGATGCCAAGGAATATCCGGAGGGGGTAGATGTGGTGTTAGTCGAGGGGGCGATCGCTAATGCCGATCATGTAAGCCTGATTCATCAGATTCGGGCGCGATCGCGATTTTTGATTTCTTTTGGTGATTGTGCAGTGACGGGCAATGTCCCTGCGCTCCGTAATCCATCCGGTAGCGCCGAGTCTATTTTACAAAAGTGCTATGTCGAAGCCGCCTCAATTCAAGCGCAGATCCCCAAGGCTCCGGGCATTGTTCCTCCTTTACTCCCGCAAGTTACGCCTGTTCATACAGTGGTTCCAGTCGATTGCTATTTACCCGGTTGCCCTCCGCCTGCGGCCCATATTCGGGCAACTTTAGAACCACTCCTCCAGGGTGAAAACCCTCGCCTATCAGGCACACAAATTAAATTCGGTTAAGGAGCGACTGGCATTGCGGTTAGAACTATCACGGAAGTTGGGTGCGGGTGATTTTTAAACGCTGTTTACTCAGACATCATTAGAACTTTGGAGAACATTCTTTATGTTAAAAGCAGTAGACATCATGACAAAAGAAGTTACTACGATTTTGAGTTCGGCGACGGTAGCTGAAGCGATGGATGTGATGCACACAAGAGGTTGGCGATCGCTAATTGTAGAGCGGGATAACGAACAAGATGCCTATGGCATTATCACAGAAACGGATATTACTCATAAGGTGACTGCGGCCCATCAAGACCCAGAACTTATTCGAGTAGGCGAAGTGATGACTAAACCTTGTATTGCGGTAAATCCCGACTTAAGTATAGACAATGTGGCTAAGTTATTTATCAACAATCATCTTTTAAGGGCACCTGTGATTCAAGGCCGATTGCTTGGCATTATTTCAATGTCTGATATTCTCACAAAAAGTAATGTTGCCAAACAACTTGATCAAGCATTTCCTGGGCACAACTTGCATGAAGCCGTACAGCAAGCTCGCACAGTTGAGCAGACAAAGACTCATCCTACACAACCCAATACCGTAGCGTGGGACGCGATTGATGAAAAGTTGCTCCAATTGTTGCAGCAGCACGAAGAGAAGGCGCTTGAAACAGCCTTGGAGGAGTACTTCAAGGATTTTGATAATCCAGACGATCCCGCCGTGTTAAAGCCCTTTTATCAAGGATGATCTGTACCTAATTATGGCTCAGCGAATTGTGATTGATCCGGTCACGCGAATTGAAGGCCATGCCAAAATTACAATTTACATGGATGAGGCTGGACAAGTCACAGATGCGCGCTTCCATGTCACCGAATTTCGTGGCTTTGAACAGTTTTGTGAGGGGCGTACTCTGTGGGAAATGCCAGGGATTACTGCCCGTATTTGCGGCATTTGTCCAGTGAGTCATTTGTTGGCCTCGGCAAAGGCTGGCGATCGCATTCTGGCCGTTACCATTCCTCCCCCTGCGGTAGCACTGCGTCGGCTCATGAACTTGGCGCAGATTATCCAGTCCCATGCCCTTAGTTTCTTTCACCTCAGTGCTCCCGATCTGCTTTTGGGGATGGATAGTGATCCACGAACACGCAATGTTTTTGGATTGATGGCAGCGAACCCGGATTTTGCAAGAGGGGGCATCCGTCTGCGGCAGTTTGGGCAGGAAATTGTTGATTTTCTGGGGGGGCGTAAGGTGCACCCAGCTTGGGCTGTTCCCGGAGGTGTGCGGGAGTCGTTGTCTGAGGCCGGACATCGACATATTCGCGATCGCATTCCAGAAGTACGCAGAACGGCGCTCAGTGCTATAGATCAATTCAAGCAAATTCTTCAGCAACATGAAGCCGAGGCCCAAATGTTTGGCAATTTTCCTTCTTTATTTATGGGACTCATAACCCCAGATGGACTATGGGAGCACTATGACGGCGATCTTCGTTTTGTTGATAGTGCGGGAAATATTGTCTGCGATCGCCTTGACCCAACTCACTACCAAGAATTCATTGGCGAAGCTGTAGAACCTGACTCCTACTTAAAATCTCCCTACTATCGTCCACTAGGTTATCCTAATCCAAAAAACTACGATCAATTAAATGGTGGCACCTATCGAGTTGGCCCCTTAGCACGCCTAAATATTTGCACACGTATCGGTACACCTTTAGCCGATCAAGAGTTACTTGAATTTCGGGAAAGAGGGCATGGCACTGTTATATCTTCTTTTTTTTATCACTACGCGCGTTTAATTGAAATTCTGGCAGCGATCGAGAAAATCGACCAAATGCTTGGTGAGCCAGACCTGCAATCGACTCGATTAAGAGCTAAGGCCGATATTAACCAATTAATAGGAGTTGGAGTCAGTGAAGCACCACGAGGAACACTTTTTCATCATTATCAGGTAAATGAAACTGGGGTGATTCAGAAGGTAAATTTAATCATTGCCACGGGGCAGAATAATCTAGCAATGAACCGCACAATCACGCAAATTGCCCGCCATTTCATTCACGGCCCCCAAATTCCTGAAGGGATGCTGAATCGAGTCGAAGCTGGGATTCGCGCTTTTGATCCTTGTCTGAGTTGTTCTACTCACGCTGCCGGTCAAATGCCGCTCCACATTCAACTTCTGAGTGTAGATGGTACGCCACTAGATGAAGTCTGGCGAAATTAGAGCTGATGCTAGCTCTCTGTTGCACGGGAATAGGAGATTCCTGTATATGATCAACAACGTATGTCAATCAACTTTGGTCATTGGATATGGTTGTTCTCTGCGCTGTGATGATGGCGTAGGGCAACGGATTGCCAACGCGATCGCTGGCTGGGAAAATCCGAACGTAACAGCGATCGCCATTCCTCAACTAACCCCTGACCTCGCGGAACGCTTAGCAAACGTTGATCAAGTCATTTTTGTAGACGTTTACCTTACATCAACAAAGCGCGCTATACAAATTCATTCTTTGCAACTGGCTCAATCTGGAGCCACAATTGGACACTGGTACGAGCCACAGATGCTACTTGCAACGACCCAAGCCCTCTATGGCTATCATCCCCAAGCTTGGTGGGTGATGGTGCCAGGCATTAATTTTGAATTGGGCGATTCTCTTTCTTCAGTAGCAGAACGTGGAATTGAAGCAGCCTTAGAAGAAATTGAATATTTACTGAAAGCCAGGGGAGTAGAACCATGCATGAAATTGGAATAATGCAAAACCTGATCAATACAGCGGTAGAAAGAGCCAAACAAGAAGGTGTTCAACACATTAATATGGTACACATCCGACTTGGTGACGCATCAGGAGTCGTACCAGAATCGTTAGAATTTGCCTTCGAGCTAGCAAAAAGAGGAACAATTGCTGAAAATGCTTATCTCCAGATCTGTTACTTACCAACGCTCTGCTACTGCTTACATTGCGGCTTAGAATTTAATCCTATTGATCAGCATTGTGAGTGTCCTACCTGTCATCAAATCAGCACTGAAATTAGACAAGGCAAGGAATGTGAATTGGATTTTTTAGATGTGTCGTAAATAGAATTAATGAATACTTCATCTTTACAACGATTACATATCACTATTTATGGCGCTGTTCAGGGCGTTGGCTTTCGCCCATTTGTTTATCGATTGGCAACCGAATTAGGGCTATCGGGATGGGTACAAAATTCTGCTGAGGGAGTTGTAATCGAGGTGGAAGGAGCACATACGCTCATCGATCTTTTTCGACATCGGCTTGAGCACGAAAAACCCTCACAAGCACTGATTCAAGCTATAACTTATTCCTGGTTGAGTGTATCTGGAGAGATGGCTTTTGAAATCCGTGCTAGTACAGCGGGGAAAAAAATAACGCTTGTTTTACCGGACATTGCAACCTGCTCCGATTGTTGTCAAGAAATCTTTGATCCAAGCAATCGCCGCTATCGCTATCCCTTCACAAATTGTACAAATTGTGGCCCTCGCTTCAGTATCATTGAAGCTCTTCCTTACGATCGCTCCAACACGACTATGCGATCGTTTCAAATGTGCCAGCACTGCCAGGTTGAATATGACAACCCCAGCGATCACCGATTTCATGCTCAGCCAAATGCTTGTCCTCTATGTGGCCCGCACCTAGAATTGTGGGATTTGACTAGCAAGGTTGTTGCTTCCCATGAAAATGCCTTAAGAATGGCAGCGGAAACTATCCGTCAGGGCAAAATTGTTGCGGTTAAAGGCATCGGTGGATTTCATCTCATGGTCGATGCTCGGAATGAAGACGCGATTCAGCGGTTGCGTCAGGCAAAATGTCGCGCAGCTAAACCGTTTGCTTTGATGTACCCTTCGCTGGAATTAATCAAACTCCACTGTGAAGTCTCTGAGCTAGAAGAAAAAGTATTGCTATCTCCCGCTGCTCCCATTGTGCTCCTCCAACGAGTCAAAATTCAAAACTCAAAATTCAATATCGCTCCTTCTGTTGCCCCAAATAATCCGTATCTGGGCATTATGTTGCCCTACACTCCTTTGCATCACCTCTTGCTACATGATTTAGGATTCCCGATCATCGCAACTAGCGGTAATCTTGCTGATGTTCCCATTTGTACGAATGAGCAGGAAGCAATACAGAATTTAAGTTCTATCGTTGACCTATTGCTTGTTCATCACCGTGCGATCGCTCGTCCGGTTGACGATTCGGTTGTGCGTGTGCTGCTGGGACAAGTAAGCGTTTTACGGCGTGCTCGTGGTTATGCTCCTTTGCCGATTCAAAACCAGCAAAATGCTAAAATTCACAACTCGCAACCTATAGTTTTAGCTCTTGGGGCACACTTAAAAAATACAGTTGCATTCCTTAAGGGGCAGCAAATTTTTGTTAGTCAGCACCTTGGTAATTTAGTGACTATTTCAGCCTTTAAAGCTTTTCAACAAGCGATTGCTAGTTTCCAACAACTGTATGAATTACAGCCAACCGCGATCGCCTGTGATCTCCATCCAGATTACCATTCTACTCACTTTGCCCATCAACTGGCTAAACAGCTTAATATCCTGGTATTTCCCGTCCAACATCATTATGCTCATGCGCTTTCCTGTATGGCTGAGCATCAGCTTGAAGGATCTGTTTTAGGCATTGTTTGGGATGGAACTGGATATGGATTAGACCAAACCATTTGGGGCGGCGAATTCCTACATATTACCCAGATGACTTGTAAGCGAGTTGCTCACCTACGCCCATTTCACCTTCCAGGCGGAAGTAAGGCGGTGAAAGAACCTAGACGCTCAGCGATCGGGATATTATACGACGTATTTGGTCGTAGAGTATTTGAGAGACCGGAGCTTGCTACTTTACAATCATTTTCTTGTCTAGAGCAAAAGATTCTTCAAGGAATGCTAGAAAAACAGCTTAATACGCCCATTTCATCTAGTGCTGGACGATTATTTGATGCGATCGCCTCAATCATCAAATTGCGGCAACAAACTCAATTTGAAGGACAAGCAGCCATGGAATTAGAATTTGCAATAGATGGGGATAACACAAACCAGTCTTATGCCTTTGAAATTCTGGAGACTACAGGTATTAAACAGCCAAGGATACTGAATTGGACAGCAATGGTTAAAGCCATTCTGGCAGATGTTGATACAAAGACAAGCAATCAACAGATAGCAATCAAATTTCACAATACACTGGTAGAAATGATGGTAGCAATTGCACAACAAGTAGGTGAAGAGCAAGTTGTGCTCACAGGTGGTTGTTTTCAGAACCAATATTTAACTCAACGAGCAGTGGCGCGACTGCGGGCCGAAGGCTTCTGCCCCTACTGGCATCAACGCATTCCAGCCAATGATGGTGGAATTGCAGTGGGACAAATCCTAGCAGTATTACGGGAACTCTCAAGCGGAGAACAACAATGTGTTTAGCCGTACCAGGAAAGATTATCAGTATTTATGAAGCGGATGACACGTTGCTACGCACTGGAAGAGTCAGCTTTAGTGGAGTGATTAAGGAAGTTAGCTTAGCCTATGTTCCTGAAGCTACGATCAATGACTATGTGATTGTTCATGTTGGTTTTGCTATCAGCATTCTTGACCTTCAGGCAGCCAAGGAAACTTTGAAGAATTTAAGTCAATTTCAAACTTAACTTTATACCAATAGACATTAGTATTCTTTAGAAAAACGATCAATAAACTCTATGATGGATACTAAAATATCTTGGATTTTTTAAATTTTAAGTTTTGCAAAAAAAACATCTGATTTTCAAACAGCTTTCACAGTTTAATTGTATCTTTAATTTATTAAATCTCTGGTATTTTGGCAAGCTACAGTGTAAGCATTTCGCTACTCTATTTTGAACTTCTAAAAATTTATCTTTTATTCGCTAGGTTAACTTACATAATTCTAAAATGAATGAGAAGCTTATGATGGAACATAATATTGCTGACTGTCCTTTGTGTGGTAAAAGTGATTATATTTGAAAGAAGATAATAATTAGATTTGTTTGAACTGTGACTACAGCCAGAAGATGCCGAGATCTAGTTTTGAGCCTGATTCTAATCCAAGTATATTTAGTCTATTAGTGGCTGCACTGATCGCGTTGATGTTTATAGTGGTTGCTTTGGGCATATAAGAAATATGCAGTGTTAATTATGAAATTTGTGGATGAATATCGAGATGCTTTAGCAGTGCAAGAATATGCAGCGGCGATCGCCCAAATCACTACAAAACCGTGGAAGCTAATGGAGATTTGTGGCGGTCAAACTCATTCTATTGTTAAATTTGGCACTGATATCTTCTTGCCCAAAGAAATTACATTAATTCATGGCCCTGGCTGTCCAGTATGTGTGACATCGACTGAGTTGATCGATCAGGCTATTGCGATCGCCTCGTTGCCTGAAGTTCTCTTTTGTTCCTTTGGCGATATGCTGCGCGTACCAGGAAGCTATACCAATTTGCTCACTGCAAAAGCAAACGGCAGCGAAGTTCGGGTTGTGTACTCTCCCTTAGATGTACTTAATATTGCCCAAGCCAATCCTGCCAAGGAAGTCGTCTTTTTTGCCGTTGGATTTGAAACGACGGCTCCCGCAACAGCATTGCTGATTTACCAGGCCCATCAACAACACATCACAAACCTGTCATTATTGATATCTCACGTGTTAGTACCACCTGCAATGAAGGCTATTCTGGCCTCATCGCAGAACCAAGTTCAGGGTTTTTTGGCCGCAGGCCATGTCTGTACGGTGATGGGATATGACGAATACGACGCGATCGCCCAGACCTATAGAGTTCCAATTGTGGTGACAGGCTTTGAACCGGTGGACATTCTGCAAGGTGTATACCTATGCATTCAGCAATTAGAAACAGGCCAAGCGCAAGTCCAAAACCAATATATTCGGTCAGTGAAACGAGTCGGCAATAAAATAGCCCAAACATTAATTCAAGAGGTTTTTGAGCTTGTTCCATATCGATGGCGTGGCATCGGTAATATTCCTCAAAGTGGACTAGGATTGCGAGACATTTATACTAATTTCGATGCGACCAAACGCTTTAACTCCAAGATCCTTAGGCAGGAAACTACTGAGTCAGCCGAGTGTATCAGTGGTCTGATTTTACAAGGTCTCAAGAAACCACCTGAGTGCTCTGTGTTCGGAACCTGCTGTACCCCTGAACATCCTCTTGGCGCACCAATGGTGTCCTCTGAAGGAGCCTGCGCCGCCTATTATCGTTATCGAGAAAAGATTCATAGGAATACATAAATTTTATTGGAGACTTAAATGGAAAATACAGATGAAATCAAACAAATCGCTGCACAAATTCTCAGTAGTTTGCTAGCAAACCCCCATATCTATAGCGCCGTTAGTGATGAAGGCGGACACGGAAGGCAAGAGCAAGAATTAATCGCGATCGCAATTGATATAGCCCGCTGTTTAATTACCAAAGTTGATGCAATGAGATTATTATCATGATAACACCATCAAACCTCACATTATCTTGTCCCATCCCGATTCAACAATACCCTCAAGTTTTGCTGGCTCATGGAGGGGGAGGCAAATTAATGCATCAACTTATTGAGGAAATGTTGATACCAACGTTTAATAATGCAACTATCAACGCTCGACAAGATGCGGCGACAATTGCTTTTAATAGTCATAAATTAGCCTTCACAACAGATTCTTATGTTGTTCGACCTCTATTCTTTCCGGGCGGAAACATTGGTTCTTTGGCAGTCAATGGCACAATCAATGATCTTGCTATGGTGGGTGCCCGCCCTTTATTCTTAAGCGTTAGTCTCATCCTCGAAGAAGGACTGTCCATGCAAACTCTATGGACAGTTATCCAGTCGCTTCAATGGGCTGCTCAGAAAGCAAATGTTCAAATTGCTACAGGAGACACAAAAGTTGTTGATCGAGGCCGGGGAGACGAAATTTTCATTAATACAACGGGTATTGGTGTGATCGAACACGCTCATAGCATTGGCCCTCAGAGTGTACAACCTGGAGATGTAGTGCTACTAAATGGAGATCTAGGACGGCATGGAATTGCAATTATGGCCGTTCGCGAAGGGCTAGAGTTTGAAACCACGATCGCGAGTGACTCTGCACCACTAGTAGATAGTGTAATGGCACTTTTAGACGCTGGAATTGAAATTCACTGTTTGCGCGACTTAACTAGAGGTGGTCTAGCTAGTGCGTTGAATGAAATTGCCGAAGTCGCAGGCGTAGAAATTGTGATCTCAGATGAGCAGATTCCTGTGCATCCAGAAGTACAAGGAGCTTGTGAAATACTTGGACTTGATCTACTTTCTGTTGCGAATGAAGGTCGCTTTGTTATTTTTGTGCCAGAAAAATATGCTGAGCGCACACTAAGTATTTTGCGCTCTTACCACGTTGAAGATGAGGTTTTGAGTTCTATAAACTATCAGGCTTGTATCATTGGCCATGTTACAGAAAATAGATCCGGCATTGTTAAAACGATCAGTAAAATTGGTGTTCAGCGTATTATGGATATGATAAATGGTGATCAGCTTCCCCGTATTTGTTGAAATTTTTTCCAAAATAGTTGAAATGATAGTCTTAACAAAATTTGCTCCTTCAGTTCGTATTATAGATGAATTTCGATCAAAAATTTATCTATAAAAATAGTTTTTTAGTCAGATCTTAATGGCAAATTAGTAAGGGGTTCCTATCTATAAAGATTAGATATTTAACATATATTTGGAGCGATTTTAACCTAATAAGACTTGGCCTCGGTTAAATTTTCTCATCACCCTAAAAGCAGATTCAGAAAAATGATTAAATTAAATAGCTTGTTCCTTGAAAATCATGTATTAAAAAATTTTAATTGATGCGATAAGTTGTCTTGTATCAAAAATTTAGTTTCCATTTAATTTTAAATTTTACAAAATTCCAGGATGAATATTGCAAATATTTGGAGATAGTTCATGAGAAACTACATTGTTGCTGTTGTTAGTAGTGCAAAGGCAAAGTTTTTTGTGCTAAAGCTTACTGATTTTCCTGCTGATGAAACCAGCCCAAGGTTAACTGAAATTAATGAGTTACTAAACTCTACTCAGAAACTACAGGGTCAAGATTTATGGTCTAGCACTAAACCTGGACGCAATCGGGGTTCGGCGGGACAAGCCCATAGTTATGACGACCATCGACAAAATCATCGAGTTGAGTTTGAACGTCGATTTGCTCAAGAAATTTCTATTCAGCTATTCCAAGTCATTAAAATTAATCAGCCTTATCATTTGCTGCTAGTTGCAGAACCTAAAATTTTGGGTGTCATGCGCGAAGTTTTAACTCCAGCTCTACCCAAAAGTCTAAAATTTAGCGAATTAACTAAAGACCTATGTCAGCTCAAAGCGCATGAATTACATGATTACTTAGCAACAAAAAAATTGCTCCCTGTTTAGAGTCGATTAATCGAGATAACTCCCAATTTTTAGCGTTTACTTCCATGCTTACCATTAATTTCTCGATGGCTCTTGGGTAAGTGTATTTCTTGCTTAAGACCGTGAAATTATAGGGACGATCGAGGGAATCAAAAATGGAGCGGCGAATTGACTGACCAGCGTTACTAACGAAAAGATTGATTCCCTCAAAAGTTTTGTTTGCTTGAACAGGCCGCCTCAGGGCTACAGAAAACTCCCGGTTTCTGGTCGTGGAAAAGTTTACCCCTACCCAATGCCACCTTTCAGCGTCAGGGATATTCAATCAAAACCGGGCCTTCGGGAATAAAACGAGCTTGATAGTTTGTTTTTTTATCTTTGCCCCGTAAACGGCCAATGGGGATGGGGTTCTTAAGCACCTCTAGTGCCTGCAACTCCCAGAACACGGCCCAAGTGGGTGTATCTGTCGCCGTCGATTGAGGCCGGTAGATGGCTTTCCCCGGATAGCGACCTCGCCGCGAGGGGACGTAACCCACATATAACCCGCGCCAAGTCACTTCTGGGTTCAAGGGTTGTTCTCCTTTGGCCTGAGATGCATAGATGAAAACTTCGATCGCCTTTCCGCCACGGAGCTTTTCAACCGCACCAAACACCTCAAAGTCCATACTGCCAAAGGCGACCTTGGGCACATGGTCAGATGGCAAATCATCCAAGTCCAGCTGATCGATGATGGCTTGCGCTCCTGAGATCAAGTGTATTTCTGGAATAGGGGCAAGCAGGGCGAAGGCACGAGTCTTTTGCATGAATCAAACACTTTGAATTTAGCTGTCAGCTTTTCTAGCCTACTAGGGACGGATTCGCTTTGGGAAACTCAGGAATACGATTAATAGAAAAAATTATTGGGCCAATGGATTTTCAGCCCCAATCCCCCGTTTCAAGGGAAATCTTGAAGGTTAGGGGAGCCATCATCGGCTTTCGCGACACGCCTTGGATTACGAGTTTGCCTTGCCGTCCCTTTAGGCTGGGCTGGTATTGCAGCCATCCCCAAGCGGATGGGTGTTTTCCAGCCTGACTTCTGCTAATGTGGAGGTTCTCAGAGTGTTAGGATTTGTCTTTGCTTTTTTCCTGTATTGGTCAACCAGGTGCAAAATGTGAATAGCTGTCGATGAGCAAGCAGGACTTGCCGCTAAATTGACTAGCCCAACTTGTTCTATCACTTAATTTTCTAGTCGCTTGAGTTATGAAAAATCATGGCAATCCAGATTCTATGGTTTCAAGGACTTCGTAACGGCGCGATCGCACCAGTTTGGTTACTCTGGTTTACCAGATGCCTGCAAACATACTTAACAACTTTATCGCCACAGCTTCTATCGCCCAAACCACCGAGAGCCATGCGCTTTTGTTTTGCCCCTAGTCGCAACCTGACTGACCCTCTGCCACGATTATAGATCACCATGAATGACGAACAGAGGCGATATCAAGCCATTCTCGAAGACCAGACTGAATTGATTTGTCGCTATTTGCCCGACACGACCATTTTGTATGTCAACTCTGCCTACTGTCGTTTTTTTGGGATGAAACAGCAGGATATCATTGGTAAAAGCTATGCGCCTGTTATCTTTGAGGCCGATCTCCCCGAAGTTGAACGGTTAGTTAATTCCATGAATTGTCACAACCCCCAAGTTGTTATTGAGAATCGTGTGGTTGTGAATGGAGTGGTGCGGTGGACCCAGTGGAACAATCGTTGCTTTTACGATGAACAGGGGCAAATCCTTGAATGCCAATCCGTTGGGCGGGATATCACTCAGCTCAAAGAGGTTGAAATTGCGCTGCGAGACAGTGAACAACGCTACCGGACTTTAATCGAAACGATTCCGCAATTGGTTTGGGTCGCTGCGGCAGACGGACTCACGCGGATCGACTTTAACCAACGCTGGTTTAACTACACGGGGAGATCGCCAGAATCGGTCATGGGCATGGGGTGGTTATCGGTCATGCACCCAGAGGATGTGGAAAAGTCCCTGCGCCAATGGTCAACCGCAGTGGCAACCGGAACCAGTTACGAAGCTGAATATCGGCTGCGACGAGCTGATGGAGTCTATGTTTGGCATTTGAGCAAAGCAGACCCCGTTCGAGATGGGCAAGGGCAAATTGTGTCTTGGTATGGCACCTGTACCAATATCAGTGAGCGGAAGCGCTTAGAACTGGAACGGCAGCAAGCCGAGTTTGCTTTGCAACAGTTAAATGAAACCCTGGAATTACGCATTGCTGAACGCACGGCCGAATTACTTGCTGCAAATAAGACGTTGAGAAAAGAGATTCAAGAACGGCAGAAAGCCGAGCAAGCTATGCAGCAACTTAATCTGACGTTGGAGCAACGGGTGCAAGAACGCACTCAGGCATTGGAGGAAGCGAATCACGAGTTAGAAGCGTTCTCCTATTCAGTGGCGCACGATCTCCGCGCACCCCTCCGGGCGATTCAAGGATTTGCTCAAGTGCTGGAGGAGGATTACAGCGATATTCTCGATGATCTGGGTAAAGAGTATATTCACCGCATGGCGGTTTCGGCTGAACATCTTGATGTTTTGATTGCTGACTTGCTTGCCTACAGCCAGCTAGGTCGTTCTGAAGTGCATTTGCAACGGGTTAGTTTGGCAGTGGTTTTAGAAGGGATTCTCAGTAGTTTGGAGCCAATCTTGAGTGATAAGCAGGCTAAGATTACGATCGCCCCTGACCTACCTGTTGTCTATGCTCAACGGAGTGTCTTAAAGCAAGTCTTTAGCAATTTAATTGATAATGCTTTGAAGTTTGTAGCGATGGATGTGCAACCTCAAGTGCAGATTTGGGCTGAGCCAAAACCTTTGGGCGATCGCAACGATAAATCACAACCTCAGCAAGTGCGAATCTGGGTCACAGATAATGGCATCGGGATTGCAAATAAACATCAAGAACGAATTTTTAACGCCTTTGAACGGCTGCACGGGGTTGAAGCCTATCCAGGGACAGGCATTGGTCTGGCGATCGTTAAACGCGGTGTTGAACGGTTGGGGGGGCGGATTGGGGTTGTCTCAGCACCGAATCAGGGTAGCCAGTTTTGGCTCGATCTCGCATTGGGCTAAGTGTTCTAGCCAAAGGTGCTGTTCAACTCGATGGGGCTAGACGAGGGCAGTAATTGCGATCGGTAAAATAATCGTAAAAGTCGAACCCTCACCGATTTGGGAGGCAAAATAAATTCGCCCTTTTAGCAGATGTAAAAGTTGCTCTACAATCGCCAACCCCAAGCCGGAACTAGGAGTGTGTTGAAATTCGGTTTCAGACCGACCGCGGACAAATGGCTCAAAAATCTTCTCTTGCATTCCTGGTGCAATGCCCACGCCCGTATCTGCGACTGAAACCGCCCACTGATCGGCTACAAGGCTCCAACTTGTGATACAAACACTACCCGTTTGTGTATACTGAATTGCGTTAGCGATTAGATTAATTAGAATTTGCTGCAATTTAATTGCATCAGTGACAACTGTTGCGGGTGCATTTTTCATCTTTAAAGTCAGTTCTAACCCGCGATCGACAGCGAGGGGCTGCATAATCTCGATCGTGCTGGTCAACAGTTCGGGAACAGAAAGCGATACTGGATGAATTTGCATCGAGCCATCACTATTACGAGACAGTTCTAACGTATCGTTGATTAAATGCAGAAGGCGTTGCCCTGCGCGGATGATCCGCTCGATCGCCTCATAATTCAAGACAGTATCTCGGCGTGGCAACTGCTGTTGGCGCAAAAATAGTTCAGCATAGCCCATGATGGCGGCTAAAGGCGATTTAATTTCATGGGCCAGCCTCGCCAAGTCGGTCTGACTACTTTTGACTAGGCGCGTCAGTTCTTTAATGGTTAAATTGAGCTGCTGCTGAATTTTCGTTAATTCTTCAGTGCGTTCAGCCACATAGCTTTGAAAACAGGCCGCGATCGCCGCATCGACCACCTCATCAATCATGGCCACTGCCCGCACGGCTTCTCGGGCAGATCCTTGCATTAGCTCTGGCTGAATATTTTCGCGAATTGTTAAGCGGAGGAGCCGATACTCCTGGGCAATTTCAATTGGGTCAAACCCTTGGGCAGCCCGCAATTTGCCATGCGACCAGCTAGCAGAAACGATTTGAGCCACGTTGCTTTCTTGATCCTGGGCCAGAACCGACACCAGCGCCGCCAAAACCTGATCAATATGATCGCGAATTGCCCAACGAGATAGCCCATCCGCACTGGCAATTTGGCGGCTTTGAGCCACTGCTTTGACCCATTGCGCCACAATAGCAGAGGAACGTGCAACCAAAAGCTGGCTAAAGTCGCGCATACCCGCCCCATGACTTGGATTGATGTGACAATATCATTTCACCAATTGTGTCCCTTTTGCTAGGGGGCAAACGGAACTACTGATAACTGGGCAGCGGCCGAGTGTGATGGGCGATCGCCGCCACCAGCGCATCAATATTAATGGGTTTAGTAAAAAAAGCTTGATAGCCAGCCTGGTAGGCTTTTTGACCCACGATTGGGGTTGCCAGGGCTGTCACCGCGATCGCCGGAGTCGGCGGGAGATTCCGCTGTGCTTCAACCAGGCGAATGCTTGCCAGCAATCCAAACCCATCGACCGCAGGCATCGCCAGATCAATCACCAGAATCTCTGGCTGAAATTGCAAAAAGAGGTCAAACGCTTGACTGGCAGAGTTTACTGCCTTGACATCAGCCTGATAAAGCTGGAATAACATGGTGAAAAAATCACAGCAATCCCGATTATCATCCACAGCCAGCACCCGCACCCCAGCCAAGGATGAACCCAATGCTGAATTTTTGGCAAGGTCAAAACTGAAATCCTGCATATGATGAGCTGTTGAAAAGCCAGCCTTTGAAGTTATTAAGAGATTAATACATACCTATCTATTTTTAAAGCTTTTCAATAGATTGGGGGCTTTGTTAATGTTTTGTGATTAAAACCAAGCAAGCTGGCCCTGCGGCCAAGGTTCAGCTCCAAGCCTGGGCTTGGGCAAAAGCCGTTCCCCGGTGCGCGTTGCGTCAGTCAAAGCCGAATCCAAACCCTACGATTCCGTCGTGCGCCGGTACATGCGAGCAAGGTGCTGCCCTGAAAACTGGGCACGCGATCGCCTGAATCTATCCAAAGCCAGAGCGCAGTTGAGACCAAATCTTTTACTTTAGATTGATATTTAATCCTTACCAACAGGCTAGTCTTTGTGCAACGGTGTCCTTTTGCAGAAGTTTTGCGCCTCCATTGTGGATAATTCATGGCTAGTCCTGAGACCGCTTGGCAGAATCAGATCCTTGCTTCTCTGCATGGAGCAGGCTATCAGCGGTTACAACCCCATTTGGAACTGGTGTCCCTGGCTCTGGGGGAGGGCTTGTATGAAGTCGGCGAACCCATTACCCACGTCTATTTTCCGCTCGATGCGTTAATCTCGCTGATCAGCCTGGTTGATCATGCTGTCACTGAGTTTGGGTTAATTGGGAACGAGGGGTTAGTAGGGATTCCGGCATTATTAGGAGGCAACTCAACCATCAGCCAAGCAATCACTCAGGTCGCAGGCAACGCCTTGAGAATCGAGGCCCACGTTTTGAAGACAGAATTCGATCGCGGGGAAATCCTTCAACGACAACTATTACTCTACGTGCAATTATTTTTGACGCAAACCGCTCAAAACGGAGCCTGCCAAATTCACCATCCCATTGTGCCCCGTTTAGCTCGTTGGCTCCTTTCGATTCACGATCGCCTCCACCAAGAACACCTGAGCCTGACCCAGCAGTATATTGCCGACCTCTTGGGGACTCGACGGGCCACCATTACCGAAGCGGCTGGGCACCTCCAACAACAGGGGATCATCCGCTACCGACGCGGCGAAATCACTATTCTCGATCGCACTGCGCTGGAACAGGCATCCTGTCGCTGTTATGGTGTCCTCCAGCGCGAGCAAGCCCGTTTGCGTGCCATCAGCCAGACGCTGCGCTAATTTCAGTCAACCGTTAGGAGGGTACCCTCAAAACAATGACCCAACTTCGCTCTAGCTCCAAGCCGTCGTCGCCCCTCAATCATTTACTGGCGGCGTTACCAGAAGCCGATTATCAGCGGTTGGCCCCCCATTTGCGGTCGGTCACGTTCACCTTGGGCCAAGTGCTCTATGAGCCACATGAGCCGATCACAACGGTCTACTTCCCAAACCAGGCAATGATTTCGCTGGTGCAAATTATGGAAGATGGCTCGACGATCGAGGCGGGGATTGTTGGCAACAATGGCATCGTGGGTTACCCAGTTTATCTGGATGGGCAATCCAGCAGCAGTCGGATTATGGTGCAAATTGCCGGTACAGCTTTTGGTTTAGATGCCGCCATTTTGAAAGCGGAGTTTGAGCGGGGCGGCGAGTTGCAAAAGCTGTTGTTGCGCTATACCCAGGCTTTGCTGGCGCAGATCAGCCAGACGGCGGCGTGTAATCGGTTTCATCCCACCGAAGAGCGATTGGCCCGCTGGTTACTACAATCCCAAGACTTTGCGCGATCGCCAACGTTGCAACTCACTCAAGATTTTCTGGCGAGTATGCTGGGTACTCGACGGGCTAGCATCACTGTCGCTGCTGGCACCCTACAACAAGCCGGACTGATTCACTACAATCGCGGTCACATTGACATTTTGAATCGAGACGCGCTGGAATCGGCAGCCTGTGAGTGTTACAAAATTGTCCGCATCGAGTATAATCGCCTGCTTGACATTTAAATTAACTAGCTGCACATTTAAAAATCGTAACTTAGTACGGTAGCGTACCCATCTGACTTGGTGAGTGTGACATAGTATAGTCATCCGCTTACGGTCGCCTAAGCCGCTCTGTCTCTCGTTCCGAACAGGCAGTACAGCGGGTCAGTTAGACCCAAAGTTAATGGACACTGCCACCTGCGACTAAATGTGATTTACAGCTTAGGGCTGACGAGAGGCTCCAGTTTATGATGGACGCAAGCGAATATAGTATCTTGCTGGTCGAGGATGATTCCAATGATATTTTGTTCGTACAGCGAGCATTCCGGAAGGTGAATGCAACTAATTCGATCTATATCGTTAAAGATGGAGATGCTGCTATCGATTATCTCTCTGGGGAAGGAGAGTATGGCGATCGCGATCAATATCCTCTACCAGCCCTCATTCTGCTGGATTTGAAGTTGCCCCGGCGCTCTGGCGTTGAAATTTTGGAATGGCTCAGGCAACAGCCCGGTCTGAAACGAATTCCGGTCGTCATCTTAACATCCTCCAGAGAAAATTTGGACATTCAGCTTTCTTACGACTTGGGGGTAAATTCTTATTTGGTCAAGCCGGTTAAGTTTGACGCGCTGGCTAAGATGATCGCAGCATTGGATGCATACTGGTTGCAGTTGAATGAGTACCCTGCTATTTCGCCAGTCAACTAAATAACTCAAGCCCAAAGAACCGTAACCAGTTAGTGAAAGAAAATTAGTGAGTTTTCATGGAGTTAGAGCGATCGCTACAGCGCATTTTGCTGGTTGAAGATAACCCAGACGATCGACTATTGATCGTCCGAGAGATCAATCGCGAATCCCCAGAAGTAGAAATTCAACAAGCTTTAGATTGGGATGAATTTGAGCAGAGGCTAACAGAAGATGACTTCGACCTGGTGATCACAGATTATGAATTGAACTGGACCACGGGCTTAGATATTTTATATGCCATTAAAGCCCACGATGCCAGCCGCCCAATCATTATGTTTACCAATTCGGGTACGCAAGAAGTGGCGGTGGAAGCGATGAAAGCGGGCTTAGACGACTATGTAATCAAATCGCCAAAACACTTTGTGCGGCTGCGGCAGGCCGTTCGTACTGTGTGGGAAAATGCTCAAATTCGCCGCCGCGCCGCTGAGTTGGAATTGCGCTTACAATTTTTGTTGAATGAGTTAGAGGTGGGCGTATTTCGCGCGACGCAAGCGGGGCAACTTGTGGAAGCGAGTGATGGCTTGCTGGGCCTGTTAAATCTCGACTCTTTAATGGCGGTACAAGCTTTTTTCCAGGAGTATCTTGCACCGACAACCGATCGCGCTGGACAAGAGCAGTGGCACCGGGAAGTGCAGATCAAGCGGGCGGAACAATCACGCTGGTTGCAAATTAGTGAAACCCTTGTGCGACTGAACGGTAAAGCGGTGATTGATGGGTTGGTGATTGATATTACTGAACAAAAACAAACGGCGGCAGCGTTGCGATCGCTCAACCAAACCCTGGAACAACGAGTCTCCGAGCGAACAGCCCGGTTAGAAATGCTGAACCGCGAGTTGGAAATCTTTGCCTTTTCGGTGTCCCATGACCTGCGGACACCCATCCGCCAGATTGATGGCTTTGTCAACTTGCTCAAACAAGAGTTGGAAACACTGCCACCCGAATCGACCGCATTGAATGAAACGATTCGCCACTATCTTCAGCAAATTACGACGTTGACGGCCCGGTCGGGTGGCATGATTGACGATCTGTTGCAGTTTTCCCGGACAGGCCGAGTGGAAATGCAATACACGGCTGTGAATATGGAGCGCCTGGTACAAGAAGCTAAACGCCAGGTGGAACCGTTGATTGGCGATCGCACGATTCAGTGGCAGATTGCCGCGTTGCCCGTTGTCACTGCCGATCGCAACCTACTGCGCTTAGTCTGGCAAAATCTACTCGAAAATGCTGTTAAGTATACCCAGTCCCGTGCGACCGCAGAGATTGCGATCGGCAGTCAGTTGAACGAGTCCGAAATCGTTTTTTTTGTCCGAGACAACGGCATTGGCTTTGATCCTGCTGAGGCAAAACATCTGTTTGGCGTGTTTCAACGACTGTCCAATGCGGAAGCCTTCGATGGCACCGGAATTGGTTTAGCCAATGTGCAAAGAGCGATCTATCGCCACGGTGGTCGCCTCTGGGCAGAAGGTCGGCCAGAGGCTGGGGCGACGTTTTATTTTTCTTTACCGTCCAGTGACGCTAACCAATGACTCCTGGAAAAACAGTATTAAGAACTTGGCATTCCTTTCTAGAGGTAGATAATGGGTTCGGTTTGTTTCTCTACAGTAGCCATAGGAGTAAGTTTGGGTTGCTATAGCTTTAGTATTCGGCGGCTCCACCTCCATCGCTAAGGGTAGTTTTATGCACCTGTTTGCTAATCCCATGATTCCGGCTTGTCCCCATACCTCAATGATTCAAATTCTTTTGTTAGAGGATGATCTGCTCGACCGTGAACTGATTGAAGCCATGCTTAAAAATGGTGGCATTAGCAGTAAATTCACTTGTGTGAGCGATCGCAAGAGTTTTTTGACTCACCTAAGTCCGCCTTTTCCCGATCTGATTCTAGCGGATTATGTCTTACCTAAATTTGATGGGCTAGCGGCGCTGGAATTAGCCAACACAATTTGTCCTAAGGTGCCTTTCATTCTTGTTTCGGGGGTGCTCGGTGAAGAACAGGCGATCGATGCCCTGAAGCGAGGGGCCACTGACTACATCCTGAAGCAACGGCTAGAGCGGTTAGTGCCGGCTGTGCAACGGGCGCTCCGAGAAGAGCAGGAACGCCAAGAACGCCAGCAACTAACGAAGGCATTACACCAGACTGATAATTTGCTCCGGGCGATCATTGACGCTTCGCCCGTGGGCATCATTACGCTCAGTTGTGACCAGCGCATTATGACCTGGAATCCGACTGCTGAACAACTCTATGGCTGGACAGCCGCAGCAGTGGTAGATGGGCCTTTGTCCGTTATTCTGCCAGAGGGGCAGCAGTCTGCGTTTAACCAGTGTTTTGTGCGCGTGCTCCAGACTCATCAGGTCTGCAACCAGGAGGTGCAGCATGTTAAACAAGACGGTCGCTTGATTGATGTGAATCTGGCGCTTGCGCCGCTCCAGGATGCAGACGATAACGTGTGTGGAGTGGTCGTTACTGCTGTTGACATAACGGCGCGGAAACAAATCGAAGTGCAACGGTTGGGATTATTGGAGCAGGAAAGGGTGGCGCGGGCTACCGCTGAAACGAATAACCGCATCAAAGATGAATTTTTGGCGGTGCTTTCCCACGAGTTACGCACTCCGTTAAACGCGATCGTGGGTTGGATTAAGCTCATTCAGAAAGGTAATCTCAGTGGGCCAACTCTGCAACGTGCATTAGACACGATCGAGCGGAATGCACTTGCCCAAACGCAACTGATTGAAGATTTGCTGGATGTTTCTCGCATCATTCGCGGTCAAGTTAGCCTCCACGTTCAGCCAACTGACGTGACAACCCTCATTCGCAATACTGTCGATAGCCTCCGGCCAGCAGTCGAGGCTAAATCGATTCGGCTTGAACTTGATTTGGCTCCGTCGATTGGTAGCATTGCAGCAGATTCCAATCGGCTACAGCAGGTCTTCTGGAATTTGCTGTCCAATGCGATTAAATTTACTCCCGCCTCAGGCCGGGTCACGGTGACTTGTCAGGCGATCGCAGCCTGTCTGCAAATTCAGGTCAGGGATTCTGGGATTGGCATTGCCCCAGAGTTTTTGCCCCATGTCTTTGAGTATTTTCGCCAAGCTGATGGTTCAACGACGCGATCGCAAGGGGGTTTGGGTTTAGGCTTGGCCATCACTCGGCATTTGGTTGAATTACATGGCGGCAGAATCCAAGCCGAAAGCCAGGGATTGGGGCAGGGGGCAACCTTCAGCGTGTTGTTACCAATGCGAGTCACGCCGTCGGCTATTGGCTTTAACCCAGCACAAATACAGTCTGACTTAGGCTTGCAAGGAATTAAAGCGATCGTGGTTGATGATGACAAAGATGCACGCGAGTTGATGACATTTATCTTGGAGCAACAAGGGGCAGAGGTTCAGGGCGCTGCTACGGCGCAAGCGGCTTTGACTCTCCTCCAACACTTTTACCCAGATATTTTGATCAGCGATATTGGGATGCCCGATGCCGATGGCTATTTTCTCCTACGAACCCTACGGGCGATCGCGGATGATCGCCTACGCAATATCCCTGCGATCGCGCTAACAGCTTATGCTAGGGAAGAAGATCGTCAGCACGCATTAAGCGTTGGTTTTCAATCCCATCTTGCCAAGCCATTTGACCCTTCAGAAGTTGTCACGCTGGTTCAGCAACTCTCTCAAAAGCCATTAAACGTAGATTAAAAAGTCAACGTTTGAGCGTCGCGCCACAGCACTGAAGCATGGATTAGTCACCAAGATTTTTGCCAGAATGCTGAAGCAGTTCCCAACATCGGACAGGGGGATAAACTACTGCTTAACTGCCAAACCGAGAGTAACATGAAACCAAAATGACACGGGAAGCGGAACTAGACCGAAGCTGATGAGCAACGACCCAAATTAATGCAGTTATTTGCTCTAACTCTGCCGTCTTTACACTGCGCTGTCCCATTACTTGGGTTAACGTGAGATTCAATATTAACGCAGCTAATTCCTCAATGACTCAAACTCAATGACTCAAACAGATAGTTCATTAGCCCATGCTATTAAGTCATCTCTCAGCCAAATCAGCACATAAGCTGTCGGCATATATTCACCCTCTTCATATAATTTTCTTCTTTTTTGAGAAGTAGCTATGGCATGGCTTATATCTAAGCCAGTTCTCCCAAACTTAAATACTTTAGCGCCACCTTTTTCTGGAATCATTCTCAAATAAAGTAAGCCTGGGCTAATACTTGCAAGATAAGGATCATAGAACCAACTGACACCAAAAATTCCTTGTACATGAGTATTTATTCGTAACATTTCAGCTATACGAACATAAAATTTACGCCAACCCTCCTGACTAAAATCCCTTAACCATCTCGTATCAAGATGTTTTTCATAAAAAAGCGGCTCTTTCCTAGTTTTTGTCAAATAAAAGCTGCTTGCTTCCAAAAATTTGCTTAAACTATTTTGATTTAGACCTCCGTATCGAATAGAACGTAAAATAAAGTACCAGTTTAAAAGTGATAATTGAACGAGCTGTGCTCCAGCAGGAAATAGTCTCAAGCTACAGATGTTCAAATCCTTCAAAAAAAAGTCATTTTTATAATTATAGTAAGAGCTATCTTGATGATTAAAATCTTCAAGAATTGACTTAAATCGGTTAGCATAAAAAGACTTAACTTCCAGGGAGAAGTCGCTACTTTGAAAAACTGAAAAAGAATCTTTAATTAAAAAAACAAGTACAGTTTTCTGATAAAGTGCCGTTGTCACTTGACCGTATTTTAGTTTTAACTTATCTATTTTTAGTTTAAGGGCTTTAGGCATAAAAGCATAACATGTAGTCAATGGCAACGCTTTTATGTTTTCATAATATTCTGAAATAGGAAATTCTATCAATAGCCGTCTGTCAATCTTATTTAGTTCATTAATAAATTCTTCTAGCTTGATATTGATAATAGCAAATTCCATTGTTTAGCGTTTTGTCTAATTTAATATTATTAATGGTTAGCCTAAACGAATTCTAATATTATCGTTTAGGTCAACCAATTCATTGACCCCATAAAAATTTTGTGCTTGAATTTGATTTCTACTGATGATTATTCCCCCCCCCCCCCATAAGCACATGCAAAAGTAAAGTTTAGTCATTGAAGCTATTGAAACGGCTCTAGCACTTTTCACAAATGAGCGTTTCAAACTCTGAGTCTTAGCCTTTCGTAACAATCTGGACTTGATCAAAAGCTTTTTTAATGATTTTCTTGCTATACCAATCGTGATAGTTGGCACAAAGCTTCAGTTAATTAGCTCAAAGTTCTACTTACACCCAGTACGTCACTGTTATTCTCATAGTTTTTTAAGCATCGATCCGGTGATTCAGATTAAGAGTGATGATATTTATACTTCTAATTCAACAGCTTACTAGATCTCAACTTCTGACCTTTGACATAACTGAAATTACAACTCTTTTCTTCAACGATCTCAGCACTCACTTCTCACTATTCTAAAATCTGGCCTATAATATATCTGTTTGTAAAATACTCTTAAATACATAAATTGAATTAAGCTCTCCTGCGATCGCATTCAGGAACGTGTCACTTTTTTAACCCTCACCCTAAATCACTCTCCCTGAAGTATGGAGACTTCCGATCTGGATCTCCTTCCCCCTAGAGAGAAGGGGCCAGAGGATAAAGGCAATTTGCAAAGGTGACATCCGCCCTCGCATTCGTGGTGTAGTGATGCTTTTTATAATTAGGAGGCTACTTTGTAGAAAAGCCAATTTTGAAAATGACTCTCAGCATCTCTCTTTTAAGAATATCTCCTAACTTTCATCCAAGTACATAAATTAGTCTGTACTACAAACTAACTTAGTGGTTTTTTAGATTACCGACCCCTGCTTTACAGTCCGTCAGAAGACCAATGCTACTATGCGTTATGCCACGATCAGCGCCACTGGGAGGTGCACTATAAGCTGCTTGACTGACAAAACTAAGAAGCTGGAAAGCGGCTGAGGACGGTAAATTCA
>ERZ1066139.17-NODE-17-length-124158-cov-28.721167_pt1 | contig 124158 bp, 109 predicted proteins | sample MGYA00382786_ERZ1066139 | MGnify/ENA primary metagenome ERZ1066139 (study PRJEB33369, sample SAMEA5778369) | biofilm metagenome | biome: Industrial cooling water; feature: Water cooling tower basin; material: Biofilm | place: United Arab Emirates | collected...
TGGTAGGAAAACAGTAAAAACTCTACGCCTCCATCATTACATCTTGAGCACTACCCTCCATTGATTAACGCCACCCAACCTTCCAGTCGATTCTCTTTTACAGCTTTGCCTGTTCTGGCTTGGCTTTTGGCAACATAGGCAGCGAGCAAAGTCAACCCCAGAGTCAGCAAGTCTGAAAGCAAGTGTCCTGAACCTGCCAACAGCGCCAGACTTCGACTCCATAAGCCAACCCCCAACTCGGCTAGAAACAGCACAAACCGCAGCCCTAGAACGAGCCAGAGCCGCTGAGACATGCGTTGAGAGTGTAGCAAGTCGGGATGGTTCACCTGGTCAAAAAACTCATTCTGTTTATTTTAGGACTCGACTGGCATTAAAGATGGCTAACAGCGCCACACCCACATCAGCGAAGACCGCCTCCCACAATGTTGCCAGTCCGATCGTTCCTAAAGCAATGAAAATTCCCTTGATTGCCATTGCCAGCACGATATTTTGCACCACAATAGTGCGAGTTTTTCGGGCAACCTGAATGGCTTCTGCCACTTTAGACGGAGCATCGGTCATCAGCACCACGTCCGCCGTTTCGATCGCCGCATCAGAACCCAATCCGCCCATTGCCATGCCAATATCAGCCCTGGCAATCACGGGAGCATCATTAATGCCATCTCCCACAAAAACGACTTTATTTTTACCTGAGCGATCCAGTAGCTTCTCGATCGCGCCCACCTTGTCTTCGGGTAGCAACCCAGCAAAGTAAGCGTCTAAGCCCAATTGTCCCGCAACGCTTTTGGCAACAACCTCATTATCCCCGGTCAGCATTACAGTTCGTTGCACCCCGACTTTTTTCAAATCACGGATTGCCTGGGATGCATCTTCCTTAATTTCGTCAGCGATCAGAATGTACCCAGCATAGCGTCCATCTACCGCTAGATGAACCACCGTTCCAGCCACGTTGCAAGTATCATGGTCGATGTTTTCTCGATGCAGTAGGCGATCGTTGCCTGCCAAGACAATTTTGTTCTGAACTCTAGCCCGGATGCCGTGACCTGCAATCTCTTCGTAATCGGAGACTTCAGACTCATTGATTGGTTGACTATATGCCTCTCGAATGGATTGTGCCACGGGATGGTTAGAATTGGCTTCGGCTTGCGCTGCTAACGCTAACAGTTCTAACTCTGAAAACCCATTTTTCGTGACAATTTGCGTGACTTTGAAAGTGCCTTTCGTCAACGTTCCGGTCTTGTCGAATACAACTGTTTTGACGGCTGTGAGTGCATCCAGAAAAGTAGAGCCTTTGACTAAAATTCCACGCTTGGCAGCGCCGCCAATACCTCCAAAATAGCCAAGGGGAATGCTAATCACCAATCCACAGGGGCAGGAAATGACAAGCAAAATGAGGGCACGATAAATCCAATCGCTCCGATTTGCACCTGGAATTAACAGTGGTGGCAGAATGGCAACTGCTAGTGATAGGAAAACGACAACTGGCGTGTAATAGCGGGCAAACTTGGTGATGAATTTTTCGGTGTCCGCTTTCTTGCTGGTGGCGTTTTCTACTAGATCCAGCACTTTAGCGATCGATGATTCGCCAAACGGTTTTGTCACTCGAATCGTTAACAAGCCTGACTTATTGATCATCCCTGCGAGAATGGGATCTCCAGCTTGAACCGTGCGCGGCACTGACTCGCCTGTAAGGGCTGACGTATCGACTTGCGAGTTACCGTCTAAGATTTCACCATCGAGTGGTACTTTCTCGCCCGGTTTCACCACAATAAAGTCACCGACGTTGACGGTTTCAGGTGCAACCTGTTTCACCGTTCCATTCGTTTTCAAGTTGGCGCTATCAGGACGTACTTCCAACAAGGCTTTAATTGATCGCCGCGATCGCCCCACGGAATACTCCTGAAACAACTCACCGACTTTGAAAAACAGCATCACCGCCACCGCTTCTGGGAATTGGTGAATCGCAAACGCTCCCAACGTGGCGATCGTCATCAGAAAGTTTTCATCAAAGATCTGCCCTCTCAAAATATTGCGTCCTGCCGTCTTTAATACCGACCAACCGCTGAGTAGGTAAGCTGGGATGAATACGATCAGTTCACCAATGTTGTAGGGCGTATTGTGTAAGGGTTCTTTAAAGAAAATGCCGATCGCAAACAAGGCGATCGCAAGGATTACCGGAACCAGTTCTTTTTTCAGGTTAAATTCACCATTGCCATGACTATGCCCATGATCGTGCCCGTCGTCCTCATTATGATCATCATCATGATCGTTCATGACAGCAGGTAGTGAAGCGGGAGTTCGTGACTGCTCGATCGCAATGGTGTAGCCCAATCTCGTTACCCGGTTTTGAATTTCTGCCTCGCTTACTTCCTGTGGATCGTAAGACACTACCATGCGACCTGTTGCCACGTTGACCGACACTTCAGCAATTCCTGGCAATTTCTCGACGCTACCCTCAATCTTCATCGCGCAACTGGCGCAGTCCATGCCACCCACTTGCATCTGTTGAGTTTTAAGCGAAGGAGTTTGAGTCATAGCCGTGTGCCAGAGTTAGATTGGAGATTATTCTAAAAATTGTAGAACAAAATCCTCAACATCTGAAAGTATATTCATATATAGAACGATAACCATTCTTAGTTTTATACTGTCATTGAGCAAAGCTATCTTGTTCACAACCGCTACCCTGATTCGTCCTATGCCGAACCGCAAAGAGCCAATTACACCAATCCAAGAGTCGGATGCGCCAGAATGTGAAGCCCATCTCGTTCATTTGGATGCGGTGCGGCAGGTGCAGCCAGAAATCCTACCGATGCCAGAAGCTCAACGGATGGCAGAATTCTTTGGTATCCTGGCAGACCCAAATCGATTGCGATTACTCTCGGCACTCGCACATCAGGAGTTATGTGTATGCGACTTAGCAGCAAGCTTGAAAATGGGTGAATCAGCCGTATCTAGCCAACTCCGCATTTTGCGATCGGCCCAATTGGTCAACTATCGAAAAGTGGGACGCAACGTGTATTACAGCCTTGCGGATGCTGATGTGATGAATTTCTTAACACGAGCTTAACCTTAGTTTTTTATGCATCCGTTAAAACCGTCATTAAATTTTCATCCCGTCCTGGCATTCTATTGTCGAAGCCGCTGTATAGGGGCTATCCACCATGAAAAGTCATTTTGATTTTTCAAAAAGAGTAGTGTGAGGATGAAAAATGCGTTCAATACTGAGAGAGCTTGTGTGGAGCGTGCCCACGCTTCTCGTTGCATCGCTGATGATGCCAGGTGATGCGCTGGCAAATGAAATACCAACAAATGAAAAGTTAAATCAGTTAGCGAATAGTGCAACCGCTTCGACAGAAGTTGGTTTATCGGATAGCAATATGACTTTGCAACAAGTCAGCAGCTATAGTGCTGAAGGCAGGGGATCTCAACTCGATCAAGTCACTTCCGTTTCCCAGTTTTCGGATGTCAAGCCGACTGATTGGGCATTCCAGGCATTGCAATCGTTGGTAGAACGGTATGGCTGTATCGTTGGCTATCCTGACAAAACCTATCGTGGCAATCGTGCGCTGTCTCGCTATGAGTTTGCCGCAGGTTTGAATGCTTGCTTGGACAAGATTCAAGAACTGATTGCAGCAGCAACGGCTGACTTCGTGCGGAAGGAAGATCTGGAAGTTGTTAAGCGATTGCAGGAAGAGTTCGCGGCAGAACTCGGTGCCCTACGGGGACGGGTTGAAGCACTGGAAGTTCGTACTGCCACATTGGAGAAGCAACAATTTTCTACGACTACTAAGTTAGCTGGTGAGGTCATCTTTGGAATTGCGGATACCTTTGGAGATCGCGCCACCCGCACCGGAAACGATGGCTTCTTAAGTGGAGTCACGGCTGCGACTGAAAATGCTCTCAAAGACGATCGTACCCAAACGATTTTTACGGATCGAGTCCGCCTGAGTTTGCGATCGAGTTTTACAGGTAAAGATTTACTCTGGTTACGGCTAAACGCTAACAACACGACTAGCTTCAGTGGTGCTTTTACGGGAACTAACTCAACGCGCACCGTATTCGATGGTCCAACCGACCCAGCTAACTCAGTAAACATCGATCGTGCCTGGTATCGTTTTCCGGTCGGCACAAAACTGCAAGTTCAAATTAGTGCCGTAAACAACGAGTATTTTGATGGCTTGGTTAGTTTACTGAACCCATTTGAAAGCAGTGGGCAAGGAACGATTTCTCGCTTTGGGCGGGCAAATCCATTGGTGTTCCGTAGTAACATTCCGAGTGCGACAGGTTCTTTTGGAGCTAGCTTCAATTTCAACCTTAGCCCTCAGATAGCATTGCAAGGTTCCTACACAGCCGATCCTGCTAGCAATGACCCCAGTTCTAAGAATGGTATTTTTAACGGTGCCTATAGTGCTCTCGGACAAATTGTCTTCCGTCCCTCAACTCAGATTGATCTGGGGTTGACCTACGCCCGTAATTTTTATCCCGGTGGTGATGCCAACCTCACAGGTAGCACGGGTACGGGATACGCTGCCAACCCATTTGCTACAGTTGGCACGGCGGGAAGTGTCCTCCGCACTGCAACGGTTTCTGATAATTTTGCGGCTCAATTGCAATGGCGCTTGTCACGTCAATTTACTGTGGGCGGGTGGTTTGGTTACACCAAAGCTTACAACCGTAGCAGCAATGAAGAGGCGACAATTCTTAACTGGGCTGGCTTCTTAGGTTTCCCTGACTTATTCAAGCGAGGAAACCTGGGTGGTATTATCGTTGGGATGCAACCCAGAGTAACAGATAGTGATTTTCGTCCTCGCTTGGCAAATGGCTTACCTAACCCCAACTTGCGTCGTCGGTTAGATGAAGATCCTCCAATTCATGTAGAAGGTTTCTATCGTTACCGCGTTAACGATAACATTTCTATCACACCAGGAGTTTTTGTGATTTTCAATCCAGAGGGTAACAGTGCAAACAATACCCAATTTGTAGGTGTTGTTCGCACCACCTTCAGTTTTTAAGATACTGACTTGAGAAAGTGCTCTGACATTATGTTAGAGTACCTTCTTTTGTCTGACAAAGAATAAGAGTTTTCCTCACACCATAAATGATTTTGATGGAGATGAATCAAAAAGATTTGTCTCCATTTTTGTTGCTAGACCTAATCCGTCATTGTAATTTCATTAATAGATTTTATGATTGTTTACAACAATTCAACAGGCTTCTTTCAGTAAATTAAATAAGACAATGGATTTTTAGACATGCCATTGTTTCACTCACATCCGCTGAAAAGAAGCCTGTTGGCTTTTCTAAAAGTGTTCGCTGGGAATGCTTGAGTTGAATTTAGGACGTTAAATTCATTCTATAAGCATCAAATTCAGTATTAGAGATAACTCAATATTTCACTTCATTTTCATCGCCACCTGCAAAGCTATAAATAGAAGCAAACTCTTTAACAGTGGCAGGAACCTCTGAAGGTCTAAAAACTTTTCGAGGGAAGTTTTCGTGATGAAAATTTTATTGGTTGAATCCGATCTAACGTTGGGTGAACAGATTCAAGAAAGTCTCAGCCAAGAGCACTATATTGTGGATTGGTTTCAAGATGGACTTGCGACCTGGAATTACTTGGAGTATCAACCCATTCAATATACGGTGGCGATCTTTGATTGGATGATGCCAGGACTGCCAGCGATAGAACTTTGTCAACGTCTGAGAACACAGCATCCTTTACCCGTGTTAGTGTTAACTCCGGAGCGACGCTGGCAAGATGGAGTTTTGGCGCTAGATGCAGGAGCCGATGACTACCTGGTGAAACCATTTCGGATGCAGGAATTACTGGCACGATTACGCGCATTACGACGGCGATCGCCCCAATATCAGCCCTTACAACTTCAATTCGGTCGTTTGTCCTTAGATTGCAATAATCGAATTGTTTCCTGGTGCTCTAGCCCAACTGAGTATGAGCAAGTTCGCTTGAGTAAGAAAGAGTTTCAGGTGTTGGAATATTTGATGCGACAGCCCAAGCAGGAAGCTAGCCAAGAGCAACTTCTGAATTATCTGTATGAAATGGAGTCTGAACGAGTCAGCAATGTGGTAGCAGCCCAGATCCGGCGACTGCGCTGCAAACTGGCTGAATTAGGCTGTGAAGATGTGATTCAAACTGTTCAGGGTGGCAACTACAGATTGAATCCGATTTATACCGATTATTCCATTGAACAGTCTGAATCCATCGGTTAGTTTTACTGTTTACTGACTTGGCTTCCCCAATAAGTCTTCTAGTTTGCAATTATGATTCTTTATTATTTATTTCTCGATCTAGTCTTTTTTTCACTTCAGTTTCATTTGTATTTGAGAGATTGGTAATAGGTGATTGAGTAATTCAATCATATTTGATTCTTCAGAGAGGTTAAAATAATGCAACGTCTACTTTCTGCAACAGCATTTTCTTTGGTTCTTGTTTCTGGTATTTCTGTGCCTCAAGTTTCTGCTAAACCCGTCGCTGAATCGCTAATATCGAGAGGTCATCCACAGTCTTTACGTTCACCCTTAACTCAATCTTCTGAGAAACAAACTAAGCCTACTTCAGAGTCTGAAGCCGCTCAACAGCCCCGAAATACTTCTACTCCAAAAGTGCAGGATAGTCTCACTTCTGAGCGTAAGGAAAATACTGGAGTTCCAGCTTATTGTGCCTTCCCTCCTAATGTAGTTGAAGGTAGCTTTCAATATCGGGAAGAGTTGTATAACTGCAAGTACGGACTCTAGATTCTGTTGCTGCTACTAACAGCTAGTGTCGGCGAGGTGCGGATAAGTTTCCTGTAAAATGATTGGGCGATCGCAAACTTTGGTCGCCCAACCTCATGTGTTATTTGGTCGCTTGTTGCAGTTGCTTCAGTGCATTTTGTACTTGTTGATAACGATCGCGATCGCCCCGTTCTTGAAACAATTTTGCTGCCTGCTGCCAGTCGGTTAATGCTGCCTGTCGATTTCCTGTTGCCAGATGTAATTTGCCTCGATTCAGGTAAGCTTCTGCCAATGTTGGGGCGAGGCGAATTGCTTCTGTATAATCGGCGATTGCCCCCTCAAAATCCTTCAATGCTGTTCGCACTAGCGCCCGGTTATTATAAGCAAAAACATAATTTGGCTTAAGTGCAATGGCACGTCCAATATCTTTTAAGGCAGTTTCAAATTTGCCCAGTTTGGCATACACCACACCTCGATTGTTGTAAGCTTCTGCATATCCTGGTTTTAACTCCAAAGCTTGGTTTAGATCTGCAAGTGCTTGAGGCAATTTGTTTAAGTCAGAGTAAATCTCGCCTCGATTGTAGAGGGCTAATGCATTGTTGGGATCAATCTGAATGGCTCGGTCAAGATCAGCAATGGCACGACTCAAATCTCCAGCATCATGATAGGCAATTCCTCGCTCAATATAAGCATTGATAAAGTCAGGGCTGACTTGAATCGCTTGGGTATAATCTGCGATCGCGCCCTGCAAATCCCCTCGTTTGAACTTCTCCAAAGCCTGTTTTGCAAAGTTAATTGCTTTGGGTTGAATCGCGAGAGCGAACGAGGAGTTTGATAAGGTAATCAATACTATTCCACTTAAAGCTAGAGCAAGTTTAAGTGGAGTGCTAATTCGATAAATAAGTTTCATAATTGAACGCTAACTCAATGGTTGAATCGAACTAAATCAGATTTGAGTAACTGTTGTTTGATTGGTGATTGGGCGTGTTTTTAGGGGTAAGCGAACTGTAAACGTGCTACCTCGACTTACTTCACTTTGAACCTGTAAATTTCCCCCATGTGCTTCGGCGATCGCCTTCGCAATTGCCAATCCCAAGCCTGAACCGCCTGTTTGACGGGAGCGATCGCTGTTGACTCGATAGAAGCGATCGAAAATATGTGCCTGCTCTTCAGACGCAATGCCCATGCCAGTATCTCGAACTTGAATGATGGCATAATTGTCATCACGGTTAAGACTCAGCGTGATGCTGCCTTTTGTAGGGGTATATTGAATTGAATTCATAACCAGGTTGGAGATTAAGCGATAAACTTGATCCTCATCTACCAAAATATGTAATTCCCTGGTAACTTGAATCTCTGCCGTGAGAGTGAGTCCATTTGCGTCGGCAAGGGCTGAAAACTCTTCCACCAAATCATGAATTAAATCATTCAAGCAAACAGATTGTCTCTGGGTTGCCAGTGTGTGTTGCTCCAATCGGGCTAATAAAAACAAATCTTTAACGAGTTCAAAAAAACGGTTAAGTTGGCGTTCGATCGTTTTCAACGTGTCTCGTGCTTCTGCCTCAGTGAAACTCGGCAACCTAGATACGGAATCAACGGTTGCCAAAATCGCGGCTAATGGAGTGCGTAGTTCATGGGCAGCATCGGTAGTGAACCGTTGCATTTGTTGATAAGAGCGGTAGATCGGGCGCATGGCAATTCCTGCCAAAAACCAACTGGAAACAGCAACTAATGCTGTGATCATGGGTAGTCCAATCAGGAAGGCTAATTTCAGGGATGCGAGGCGACTATCTAGATCTTTTAGCGATCGCCCAACCTGGAGATATCCCCACAACTGGTTATCTAAAGTGTGCAATGGCAATGACATCTGATGGAAACGATTTCCCTCAGAATCCATCACGGTTTGCTGGGTTTCGGAACCGTTCGTTAAGGGCACATCTGGACGCAGCCCAGCCGTAGCAATGAGGGTGCCTGAACTGTCTAGAAACTGGACGTAGTAATCGCTTTGGCGAATTGTATTCAGGGGATGATGGTCTTCGGATGAGTTGTGTCTATGGGGCGAAGGCGTTGTCTTGAGACAGAGTTTTCCAACCAGGCAAACATCAGGAACCAACTTCTGAATAATGGGTTCTAACTGACCAGGCTGCTTCAAATTCAATTCGATTCCGTTATGCAACGTTTCAGTCACGGCTTCTAACTCGCGAGTGATCGAATCTGAATAAGCCCGAATAATGACCTGGTAAATCGTCAAACCACCTAGACCTAGAATTAGCCCCATAACAACTGCGTACCAACCCGCCAGTTGCAATCGGGTTCGTCTAAACAATCGTGTCTGCATAGGCGGGATTGAGCCGATATCCTCCCCCCGGAACGGTTTGAATTGCATCTTCACAGCCTAGCTCTGCAAGTCTGCGCCGTAACAACCGGACCTGTGCTGCCACCACATTGCTGATTCGCTCTGTATCTACTTCATAAAGGTAGCTCAGGATCTGGTCACGAGTGGCAGCGTGGCGGGGATGTTTCATGAAGTATTCCATCAATTGGAATTCTTTCTTGCTGAGGCGAACGGTTCGATGATCGTGTTGAGGAGATTGCCAGTGGATGGTGCGGTTGTGACAGTCGAGCGTGAGGCTACCGACCTGAATTTGGGTGGGTTGGAACTGAGGCGATCGCCGCCAGAGTGCCCGTAACCGTGCCAGCAACTCCTCCATCCGAAACGGTTTGACCAGGTAATCATCGGCTCCAGCATCCAACCCCATCACCTTATCTTCCCAGCGATCTCGTGCCGTCAACATTAATACAGGGAGGGAATTTTGCCGCTCTCGTAAGCGTTTGCAGAGTTCTGGACCCGTTAAACCGGGCAGCATCCAGTCAAAGATTGCCAATGTGTATTGAGCCTGCCGATTGTCCAGATAGTCCCAGGCAGCAGCTCCATCCTGAACCCAGTCCACAATGTATTTCTCCTGCTGCAACGTGCGCTGGAGTGCTGTTCCCAAATCAATTTCATCTTCAACTAACAGAACTTTCATCGCAGCCTATACATTATCCCCCTACCCAGGATTGAAAAACTCTTACTACTAGCTTGACAGGCTGCGATGAAAACAAGATGAAAATTTTTGCGAAAAACCTTGATTTCAAGCCAGTTCAGAGAGCCACGAATCATGATGGTGCGCCCTCCGAGAGACTACGGGTTTTACTGAACAGCCTCCTTAGCTGGAGTTGTTGATTGTGAAGGGGACTGGTTAGAGGGTGCATTACTTGTTGTTGTGGATGGTGTCATGCGTGAAAGTTCTTCAAGACACATCGCTCGTGTATTGCGCCAGACGACATTCCGAACATGATGGGGATAGTTGGGAACTGGCGGTCTCTCTTTCAATGCATCGCCTTTGCATTTTGTTTCTACCGCATTAGCTGGGGAAACTAAAGCAACGAGTACCAAAGCAAAACTGGCAAAAGTGAGGTATTTCATCTGACTCTCCTAAACTAAAAAATCCCCCCTATGGGGATAGGTCTGTTTCTAGTTTGGCAAGGCAGAATGAAAGTAAAGTGAAAGTTTTGAATCGCGAGATTACGAAATATTGTTTGAGTTTTATTTGGTGAATGGATGGGTCAGAGTTTTTGAAAGAATATGTTCTTGATTTGTTAGCAAAGGGCGATCAGGACTTGGAAAGCGCCCTTGTACTCATGAACAGCAAGATAAACAGTTGAAGTTGCCAGGGGGCTAGAACTAAACTCAGAACCAGAGCGACGATCGCAGACAGCCCGGTAATTTCTGCTAAATCCTCACTCGATTGTTGAGAAATGACGGCAATTGCAAGACTGAAACTCATTGGAATCAAGAAAAATAATGACATTGCTGGCTCCTTCGACCTGGAGAGGTGGAAGTATGAAATTAACTTTGCGTTGGAGACACAGGTTGATCCACCTGTAAGGTGTTCATCAGTTGAGACAGGAGATATTCCAGTCGAGTTCCAGCATCCATCGCCGACCAGTTCACAGGTCTGGGTTGTTGATCGGAACGAGGTTTGGTTTGGGTGGGAATGGTTTTGTTTGCAACCGGCGCAGACTGCAATGCCTTAGTGAATTCAACTAAAGCGTATTCCAGCGACCCATTGGCATCCGTTGCAACCCAACCCTCAGCCATTAATTGTCGCAGTTCAAAATGGAGATTCGGTCCAGTTGCCGTGCCTGTACTCCCAACTCGACCAATCACATCTCCCTGCTTTACCCATTGTCCAGGTTGAACAAAAACTTCTGACAGGTGGGCATAGAGGGTTTCCTGGGTATTTTTCTGGTGCTGCAAAGCAACAGATAACCCATATCCACTGAGAAAATCGGCGATCGCGACTCTTCCGGCATAGGCAGCTAAAACGGGAGTTCCCAGGGGTGCGCCAATGTCAGTGCCAGAATGAAACCGCAAAACACCGCCGATGGGATGAACTCGCCAACCGAATAGCGATGTGATGGGTGCTGGGATTGAGAGTGGGAAAACCAACCGGATGTTACCGATGTTGCGGTTAATTGGCAACCGGAAACTACGAAGGTAGCGTTGCCCAGAAGCTGTAGTTCCGCCCGAATAAGCAACAGCAGGATAGGCAATGGTGGGAGCATTGATCGCCCGCCGTGAGAGTTGATCAGGAGATGCAACACTCAGTCCGCGATCGCGCTGCACAGTCGGGGCAGAGGGATCAGAACGATCTGTTGCGCCAATGTTGTACGGCGTTGAGTCAATGTAAGAATCACTAGCTTTACTTGTACTATTAAGCTGAATCGGATTACCACTTGGGGTAACTGGTTGAGTTGGTTCAGAGGATGGCAGTGGAGCTTCAATCGAAGCTGAAGGAGTGATAGGGGTTGATTCTACGATGGGTTGAGGGGTTGAAGTCACTGGAATATTAACTTCATCAGTCGTCGATTGAGCGATCGCGCTGCCTCCATGCAGGAGAATCAAACCACTGAGCCAAACAATACTTTGATACAACAGTTGGATTTGAATAAAACAACGCAAACGGCTTCGAGTTGGATAATTTCGGTGAAACATTGCAATGCTTTTGGAATTTAAGGGTTAGAAGATTGAGTCGGAGGATTGGTTGGTAAACCGCTTACGGCTCGTTGTAACGCTGCGAGGGCACGGTTATATCGGAGAATGGCTTCGAGTCGGTTGCTCTCCGCACGGATTAAGTCATTGCGGGCGGTGATCACATCTAACTGGGTACTTACGCCCTGGGTAAACCGAAATTCTGCCACGTCTGCCACGTCTTGAGCTTCTTTCAAAGCAGCCGTTGCCGTCTCAATGCTACGAACGTAAGACTGGAGAGTTTTGTACGCTTGCTCGACTTGAAACCGGACTTGGTTACGAGTTTGAGCAAACCGAGTTTCCGCGATCGCTTGATTTGCTCGTTCCTGGTCTGCTGCCGCAAAGGTGGCTCCCCCGTCAAAGAATGTCCAACGTAGTCGCGCGCCTGCGGCATACCCGCCGAGAGTCCCAAAGGGTTCATTAAACTCATTCAAAAACTGATAGTTGCCAAATAAGCTGACTTGGGGCAAAACACCTGCGATCGCGGCTTTGCGTTGTTGTTGGGCAATTGTGCGTTGCTCTAATTGTTGCTGAAATTCAACTCGGTTTTTGTATGCCAACAGAATGCTATCTTCCAACGATAATGTCCATTCACCAGCCTTCTGCACTGGGTCTGCGGCACTTACATCTGCCGTCTCCGACAAACTGAGCAACTGCGCTAACTGACGGCGAGATACCGTCTGTTGCACTTCAGCATCGGTCAAGTTTTGTTGGGCATTTGCCAGTTGCACCTTGGCACGATTCACATCAAATCGAGTGCCGATACCTCCTTCTTCCAACGCCTGGGCATCGGTTAAATTCCTCTGGGCATTTTTCACGGTGGCTTGGGCAATCCGCACCTGCTCGTCCCCCTGTTGCACATCGTAGTAAGCATTGGTGGTATCCAGCCGAATCTGTGATCTTAGCCGTGCGACTTCCAACTGCTCAAACCGCACCTGAGCTTCTGCGGCTCGAATTTGGGCAGGTCGTCTACCCGATGTGAAAATGTCATAGCTCAGTTCCACCCTGCCGCCTAAAAGTCCTGATGGAGACGCATCTTCCCTCAGGTACTTCAAATCATCCAACCGCCCTTGTGCAGTTCGTTCGTAGCCAAGCTCGGTTTCACCTGCCAATGTTGGGTACAGCGCGGCTCGTGCCTGCCGTAATGCTGCCTGACTGCGCCTGAGCGTCAATTCTGCCACTTGAAGATCACGATTATTTCGTTCTGCCAGGGCGATCGCTTCTTGTAGTGTGATGGCTTGAGTCCCTTGAAGCCTGATCTCATCTGGTTTAGTCGGCAATTGCAATGGGTTGGGGTCAGGATTAAGGGAAGGGCTGGGTTGAGTGGTGGCTGGTGTTGGGCTTGAAGCGGGAACAGACAGGCGGGGGGTAGGTTGAGCGAATGCAAATCCAACGCTAGTAAGAGGGATGGCTGCACCAATACTAATCATCACAACATAACGGAGAATCTGCATAAAGGTAATCTGATTCAACGACTCCACACAAAGAGACTAGGGGATTGGGCTGAGTTTGCCAGGATCTTTCAGGTACGAGTTGTGCCCTAAAAGTTTTTCTGCCGCTTTAAACGCCAATTCCCAATCTAAAGGAAGGGGATGAAAACAACGTGAAAATTTTGCATTTAGGCTCGAAATTCTTCTGCTATGTGCCTTTAATGCTCACGAACACGGGTGTGTCGTGATTAAATGGCTTGAGTTAATGACTCACTCTCAGGTGGTTAATTAGAACTATTTAATAAGTTGGTTCCAGTTAAGCAGACAGTTTTTAAATTGGTCTAAGGTTTCTTATCTTTCATACAGCATTTACTTTACTTTGTGCGTAGAGGAACTGACTACCACGACTGAAGATTCGTAGTTTCCGACAGATTTAATCCCTTTATCAGTGTGTATAACCCTTTATCGCCTCTAAGTACGTTCATCACTTAGCGTTGCTATAGCTTCTGCCATGCACAGCGTAGCAGAAGCGAGTCAGAAAGCTTACTCAGACTAGGTGTTCCAACTTTTAGCGTTGTCCTAAGCTTTCTGACAAAAACTACATTTGGCGATCAATTACGGCTTCCCGTCTACCAAAATTCAATTTTTAGAGTGTGGGCTGATCCACCTTGAACAGTGGCATTAGTCAGTTTGAATGATCAAACCGTGAAAGAGTGATTCTTTGCGGTCTAGAGTTCTGCAAAAATCTGCTCTGAAACCTGTTTCTTCACGATTGATAGACAAATTCCTCGGTACTTTGTTTCTTACTCCAAGGAGTTAATCATGGAAGGATTTGACAACAAAACCCATCAAGAACAACTCAAGGCGACTGGAATTGCAGATCCATTAGTTGGTTCAACAAACTCTGCTATCTCTGCCAATAGCTCCAAAGGTACTTTAATTCAGGATGCGAATCTTGAAAACGCTTTGAATCAGGCACTTGCACCCGACGAAAGACAGGCTGTTGGAGCAGATGATCATGATCATGCTCCAACAACAGCGGGTAATGCCTTAACTCACGTTGATTTGAATAATGTGGCTTCTGCCAGAGGACTTGACCAAACTAAAGTAGCTAAGGAGACCTCATTTAGAGATAACTTGGGCACTAAGGGTGATTACCTGAATCCGAAAGGGGGTAACAATACTGTCATCGGATCGGGTGATAGTGATGTCATTCGAGCAACAGGTCGTGGAGTGAATACCATCACCACAGGTACGGGTAAAGACACTATCATTCTGGGTAAGGAAACCACGAACCGAATTTTTGACTTTGATCCAGCCAACGATCGCTTTGTGCTTCAAGGCATCAATCCCAAGAATATCGTCATTGCTCAAGGAAAGAATCCGGGTAAGGGTGGATTGGAGCAGCCGTTTGATTCCGTCAACAACACTTTAATCATCGACAAGAAATCAGGACACCTGCTGGCTGCTTTGACCTTCACCAAATCATCTGATGTAAATGAGAGCCACTTTTTGACAAATACCCGAGAGGCAAATCAAAGCCTCAACAACCTCAAGGAACTTGGGTTCAAAAATCAACGAGGGAATGGGCAACTCAATGGCACTCAAGGGCACGATCGCCTGATTGGAGGAGACGGCGATGACTTCCTGTATGTGGGAGATGATGGCTTTTCATTCAACACTGCCAAAGCAACTTCGGGGGCTGACGAGTTTCCTTTCAAGAATGACAGTCCTGGATCATCAGAACTGAATATTGAATTGAAAGGAGGGGTGATGCGAGCCAATGGTAGCTATACCAATTTTGATGCGTTCCCTCTGTTCAGCCAAGGTGAGACAACCATCGATCCAAAAGCCGTCATCCTCAATGGCTCCGATCCCAAAGCCCTAGTAGATGGCTTCTTGAAAGTCCCTAAAGATGTGGAAGGCAATCTCCTATCTGGAACCCATATGCACTTTAGCCCTTCTCAAGACAGTCGGGGTAACTTTGCCGATGCCACCGTTGTTCGCTTCTTCGAGAACACTCCAACGGACGCTAAATCGGGCACACTCAAGGGTGAGTTTGAATTGACACCGCAAGAGCAAGCGGCACTTCTGGCTGGCAACTTGTACGTGAATCTCCACACCAATGTAGATGGTGATGGTGATGGCAGAGCAGGTTTCCCAACGGGCGAGAATCGCATTAACATCAACAAGAATGTTGTACAGTTTGCTTAATTTCTAGGACTGCGATCGTGGTTTCTGATCAGGTGCAATTCTATCCATAATGGCTCCTTAAGTTGTTAACCTGTTGAGGAGATAAAGCATATCTTCTCAACAGGTTTTCTTCAACGCATCAATTATGATTTCTACTGCTGTTACTGCTTCGAGAGCGAATCGCATCTCGCAAAATCTCGATACCACCGTAAGCTGCAACGGCGGCGATCGCAAAACCAATAACGAGGTCGGGCCAGCTCTGCCCAACTAGAAATACCAATCCTCCCGCGATCAGAATACCGAGATTAGAAACAAAATCGTTGATACTGAACGTCCAGGCGGCACGCAGATTGACATCTCCGCGACGATCGCGAGCCAGCAGCTTGATACACAGCGCATTGATAGCCGTGGCAATGAAAGCCATCACGATCATCACTGGACCGAGCGGCTCTGTACCTGTGGTAAATCGGCGGATGACATCGATCGCAACGCTGACAGCAAGGATCAGTAGGAGTACACCAGATACTAACGCAGCGATCGTTTTCCAACGCTGAGGTCGGGAAACCGCGTAGTAGCTGATGCCGTATACAAAAGCATCGGAGGTATTGTCGAGCGCATTGGCAATCAGGGCACTGGAATCAGCCGACAAACCAGCAATCAGTAAACCAGCAGCAAGTCCAGCATTGAGCAGTAGAACTTGTAGAAGTGTACGCCGCTGAGCAGCATCTCGAGTGTTAGAACTTCCCTCATTCTGACGCACCATCCCACACCCTCTTTTGTATTGCTTATCGTCTACTAAATCTCATGGGTCAATGACCAGGTTCACCGGCATTCTGGAAGTTTCGTAATCCTTTATAACCAGATAAATCCGCCAACTCTTTCAAGGTTTTCTCACCCTGATACTGTTTACCGCCAATCTCCCAAGTTGGGAACCCCTGAATGCCAGCTTCAGTGCAAAGATTAGGTTGAGCATTTTTGCCATCAGGGTGACACTCGATGTAATTCAATTGAGCGGCTGCTTCTTTACCAAACAGAACCTTTTGGTTTTGGCAATGAGGACAGGTGTAAGCCCCGTACATCTTGGCTCCAATCTGAGTCAGATGGTCTGCCAATGCGAGTTCGGCTGCTCCGGATGAGGTCGTAATGGTATAGCCGCCTGGAGTCACTTGATCGGCGACAGGATTTTTGACGCTGCTATATAACCCCAATGTGCCAATCAACACGACCATACCTACGATCGCTCCTGTGAACACCAGTTGCCCAATGTCTTGCCAGTCTCGACCGATGATCGCCAATACCAACAAACTTGTAGAAAAAATGGCGGAGGCAACACAATAAATGCAAACGGCTTTAATCTCAAATGCCAGTAGGTACATCAGGTAGCCGCTAAACAGCGTCATAGCAGTACCGCCGACAAACAGTAGCAGCCCTGTCCATTGGTCAAGGCGAAATCGCAATTCTTTCTTGTCTTGGGGCACTAACAGGGGCGCGATCGCAAACAGAATCATGCCAAGATAGCCCAGGAAGCCAAATAACGCGAGCGGCAATCCAAACACGTTGGCATAGGGACTGGAAAGAACTGTATCGCAGCCTTTGGTCGGGCAGATGGTGGGGTTTTCTGTGAATTTTGCAATCGTCAAGTAGGCAGTTGTCACGGCTCCAAGGGATGCAATCCCTGCCATTAAGGGACGTGACCAACGATAAATTCGGGGAAGCGATCGTTTACGATGCAAACTCATTTCAGCCTCAATCAACAATTTAAGAACACTTGCTAGAGATAATGACGGAGAAATCTGATCTCAGTTGCAGAAATTGGCATTAAAAATCAAATAAGTCACCCAGAAATCCTCCTCGTCGTTCTCTTCTGCCGCCGTGTTCGCCACCGTAGCCTCTGTCATGTCCTCTGCCATGCTCTCTGCCAGAACTCCGCCCGTGATGCTCCCCTTCATATCTGCCATAGTCTTCTCGATACTGGTTGCCAGCGCTGTACCCGTCCTGATCATCATGGAATTCAGAAACTGAACGCTCAATTAGCTTTTCCAGTTCCCCCCGGTCGAGCCAGATTCCCCGACATTGCGGGCAGTAGTCAATCTCTACACCCTGGCGTTGCGCTCGTTGTAGATCTAGGTTGCAGACCGGACAAATTCTCATCGTAGATTGCATCGTTTTACCTCTTGTACAAATTTAACAGTGTGTCAATTAGTTATCGCTGTGTTAGCAAGTCATCGGATTCATAGAGTCAGTAATAAAAAACAGGCTTATTCATTCATTTCCCGATAGGTTGCAACAGAAGATGGAGAGATGCGATTGAGATAGCGGAAAACCCAGTATTTACCGATCGCATCCAGGATGACGGGAACCGTGGCAATAAACAGGGAAATAAACTGCCGATTTTCAGGTAAACCAAAGTGCCCTAAAGCATTCTTTAGCAGGACTTCCCAGCCGTAGGCGGAGTGGAAGCCAACAAACATATCTGTAACAAGGATCAAGATAAAGGCTTTGGCAGAATCGCTTAAGTTGTAAGTTAACTCGCCCAAAAACTGCTTCAACACGGAAAGCTGATTTCGACCTTTAATGATCAGGGTGATGAATGCGATCGCTGCCAGTGAGTTGGCAAAAATTTTGCTGATGGTATCAATCGTTTCGGTTTTAGCCTTTTCAGTCAAAACAGCCGCTTCTGCCTGAAGTTTTTTCTGAATCTCTGACTGAGAAAGTTTTGGGCTTTCTTCCAGCAGGGCTTCAAACCGAGTTCGAGCTTGAAAGTCACGGAATTCCTTCAGCAGTTTCTCTTCCTGCTCAGAATTGAGAAAGACCTTTGAGGGGTGATTTTGCCAGTATTGGCTTACGAGTGGCTCAATTACAAAGGCTTTAGACATTTGGTTGAGGAGCAGGGGAACTATGATCAAGAGCAATAGATACCGTAAAGAAGCGATCGTTTGGGTTCGAGATGTTTGAAATTCCTCAACAACTTTCGCCTCGGCATTGGGGTCTAAACTTCTTGTCAGTTTCCCAATCAATTGGTTGAAAGAGCGAGGCAGTAAGCCTGGTTTTTGGAAGGCTGACCTGGGTTTCATGGATCGCGCTGAAGAGAAAATAGGGCTGCTTGCATCAGCACCGTGAGGAGCCAAAAAATGCTGACTTATGCAAACAGCCTGTAAATTCATCGTGGCAGATTGAAATGAAAGCCAGGTGAAATTTTGAGCCATTTGGATGATGGAGCGACTTCGCCGCCACTACAATCACGGTCACTCCAGCAACCGGAGCAGGCTTGCTGAATCGCTGAATCGCTTCCCAACCAATGCCACCAGAAATGACCAACAAAAAAGCCGCATTCAGCAATGCTGCCAAGATAGAAGAATGGCGTAATCCAAAGGTGCGTCGAGTAGTGGGGCGACGACGGTCAAGCAAGCTGGCAATGTTACTGCTTGAAGCTAAACCGACCGTTGACTTTTTTGCCGTCAATTTCTGACACGATTGCCACACTGTATTCACCGGGGGCAGGACTGGGAAGGGTTGCGGTGTAGGCTTTTTCAGCGGCGTTATAGGTCATGTCTAGAGATTTCTCAGAGCCATTGGGAAGCTGCACTTGGGCGGTGACTTTTGCGGAAGAAACAGGTTCATGAGACTTCTCATTTTCCAGCACAACATCTAAGTTTATGCCCTCTCCTGATTTGTGCGTTAGGAATTCCATATGATAATCGCCCGTTTCAATCACTTGTTCACCGGAGGCATGTGCTTCTCCTGATTTGTGGGCGTGCTCCTCTTCTTTGTGGGTTTCTGTTTTTGGGGATGCGCTATTAGCAGTGGTTTCTGCGGGGTTGTCGGCAGTGTTGGCTGAGTTTGAGGCTGAGTTATTACCAGCACAAGCGCCCAAGAACAATAATCCTAAACCTGCGATTGTGGCTGTCAAGTATTTGATAGATTGCATTAGTTTTACTCCTTCTGGAATCAAAAAAGCATTGTATTTCTCACTTAAGAAAGCTGAAAAAATTCCCTAAATCAGCTTGTATTAATGACTTAGGAAGTTGCTTCTCCCCCTCCTAAATCGGCCAGGGGCATATCCTCATCCTTCTGCTTGGGTATTACAAAGCGACCAAACCAGGCATACAGAGCGGGTAGAACAACGAGTGTTAACCCAGTTGAAGTAAATAACCCACCAATGACCACTACTGCCAAAGGTTGCAACATCTCTTTCCCGGCACCACCGCCGATCGCCAGTGGCAACATCCCCAATGCCGAGGTGAGAGCCGTCATCAAAATGGCATCCAGCCGTTCGGCTGACCCTTCGACTAGTACATCTTTGAGCGGCATTCCAGTTGCAAGCTTCTGGTTATAGTTATCTACGAGCAATAAGCCGTTGCGGGCAGCGACTCCAAACAATGTAATGAATCCAACCAGGGACGCGATCGATAGAACTCCACCAGATAACGCGATTGAAAACACCCCACCCACTAACGCCAGTGGCAAATTAATCATGATCATCAGCGTCGAGCCAATGGTTTTCACTGCGAAATACATGAGAATAGCAATGGCAACAAGTGCCGCTGAGCCAAACAGCATTAAGGTTTCAGTGGCACGGGCTTCGGCTTCAAACTGCCCGCCATATTCAATGAAATAGCCGGGTGGTAACTGAACCTCTTGTTGAATTCGGCTACGAACATCTTTGATAATTGAACCGAGGTCGCGACCCGATGCGTTAGCAGCAACTAAAATTCGTCGAGATACGTTGTCCCGGTTGATGGTATTCGGTCCGGTGCCATAATCCACATTGGCAACCTGTACCAGAGGAATCTTGCCATTACTGGGAGTGTCAATGGTTAAGTTGCGGACAGTATCGAGATCTTTACGGGCTTCTGGCGTGAGCCAAACAAACAGATCAAAGACCTGTTGTTGATCCAGAATTTGAGATACTGCTCGACCATTGAGTGCAGTTTCGATCGTGTCTGAGATGTTGCCAACCGTGAGACCATAGCGAGAAGCGGCATCCCGGTCAATTTTGATTTGTAATTGGCGAATCGGCACCTGGGGTTCTAGCTGTAAGTCTACTACGCCATTTACTCCACTCATGGCAGTTTGGACTTGCTGTCCTAACGTCCGAAGTTGTTCTAAATCAGGACCAAAAATTTTTACGGCAATGCTAGATCGCACACCAGACAGCACCTCGTCAATGCGGTGCGAGATGAATCCGCCCACTGCCAATACCACGCCAGGATATCTGCTGGCAGCGGCTCGAATGGCTTCACCGGATTGCTCAATTTCTCTAGCGGCTTCTTTGCTCAATTCAATATCGACTTCGGCAAAGTTAACGCCTCCTGTTTCAATATCACCGCTGGCTCGCCCTGCTCGCATTGCCACCACTTCAAAGCGAGGATCATCTTTCAGCGAATTGGAGATCGCCGCACCCACTCGGTTTGTGGTTTGCAGCGACACACCCGGAAACAAATTCATGGCAATGACCAGTGATCGCTCCTGAAATTCGGGTAGAAAGGTTCGTCCCAGCCCACTGAGAACAATTAAGGATGCAATAAAAGCTGCAAACGATGCCAGCACAACTTTTTTAGGATTCGTCAATGAAAATCCTAAAATAGGATGGTAAAGGTTTTTGAAAAAACGGGCAACGCGGGTTTCGGTATCGGGTAAGCGGCTGTTGACGAGCAACAGGGCACAAAGGGCTGGGGTGAGGGTGACTGCGACCAGAGTGGAGGCAAAGATCGACAGGAGGTAGGTCAATCCCATCGGCGTAAAAATTCGTCCTTCTACGCCAGAGAGAGCAAACACTGGAGCAAAGACAACGGCAATAATCACTGTGGAAAATAGGACACTGACCCGTACTTCTAAGGAGGCGCTAAACACGATCTGAAGCGGTGGGACTGGATTGCCTTCCAATTGGTTTTCTCGTAGGCGACGGTAGACATTTTCCATACCGACGATCGCATCATCTACCACAGAGCCGATCGCTACGACCAATCCACCCAGGGTCATGGTATTCAGTCCTTCCCCGATGCCGTTCAGCAGCATCAGCCCCATTAGAATTGAAAGTGGCATGGCACTGAGGGAGATTACTGCTGTGCGCCAATTCATCAAAAACAAAATCATAATCACCGCGACAATGATGGCACCATCTCGCAGAGCTTCTTCGACGTTTTTAACCGATGCTTCAATGAATTCTGCTTGTAAGAACGTGACTTTGGTTTGCACATCCTTCGGAAATCCCGCCTTCAGTTCCTCCATCGCGGCTTCAATGGCGTGAGTCACCTTGACGGTATCTGCTAATGGTTGTTTTCGCACCGTCATGATGATGGCAGGCTTGCCCGACAACATCCCATCTCCACGCTTTAACTCTGCTCCGTATTGAATCTCAGCCACATCACTCAACCGGACAGGCACTCCATCTCGCTGAGTAATGACCGACCGTTGCAAATCTTCTAGAGAAGTAATTCGTCCCACTCCCCGCGCTAAAAGTTCTTGATCGGGTGTGATCACAAATCCACCCGGAGCATTCGTGTTGGATTGCCCCGCCGCCTGCTCGACCTGTTCCAACGTGACATCAAAGGCTTGCAGTTTCGCTGGATCGACCAATACTTGATATTGGCGATCGTCCCCACCATGCAAAACGATTTGACTCACACCAGGGATTGCCAGCAGCCGATTTCGCACTTGCCAGTTGACAATCCGCTTTAACTCCATCATGTCGGTAGTATCCGCTGTAAAGGCATAGCGGATTACATCTCCTAGTGGAGAGTTAATCGGAGTGAGTTCGGGTTGGTTAACCCCGGCTGGAAGTTTGCCCTGAACTTGTTGTACCCGCTCAGTCACAAGCTGGCGGGCGCGATAAATATCAGTGCTCCAGTCGAACACAACGTTGACCACAGATAGCCCAACTGCTGAGGATGAACGCACTGAATTAACGCCAGGAGTGCCATTAATGGCTGTTTCAATCGGGAGTGTTACGAGGGATTCGACTTCCTCTGGAGCCAGTCCCGGTGCTTCAGTTTGCACCTGAACCTGGGGTGGGGCAAAACTGGGAATCACATCCAGTGGCATTCGCATCACCACAAAAATGCCCCAAATTGTGATCAGAATGGAGGCAATGACCACGATCCAGCGTTGGGCGATCGACCATTTGAGCAGTGAGTTCATAGAGCGAGGGATGAGAGAGCAGGGTTAACAACGGACACAGAGAAATGGACTAAGCCAGGTTTCGAGTAATCCAGCGTCTTAAGGCTTCTTCTGTTTCATCACCAAACAGGTGATGGGGACAGGTAATATCTCCTGGATGACTGGGAGAAAAGCGATGTCCGGTAATGGCGTAAGATGGAATCCGATACTCCGCCATCAGCCAGCGGATCAGGGCGATCGTGGAATGCTCTTGCAGGGGCGAAAGCTGTTCGTGAACATCAGCAACATGCTCAATGCCAATGGAGTCAGCATTCTCGCCATAAGCGTGCCATGCTTTTTCACTATCTCGCACCATCTGATAGATTTTGCCGTCCCGCGCTATGACGTAATGGGCGCTCACCTGACAATCTGGATGGCGGAACCAATTCAGGACGGTTGCCAGAGAATTTGTGGCGGTGCAGTGCAAAATAATGCGACGAATGGGGGTGCCGTTGCGACTGGAGAAATTAGGTGACGGCTCCCAAATGAGCGGAGGGCGACGACAGAGTTCAGAGGTACCATGTCCCCTTTGGGCTGGATGCTCCAGTGTTTGAACGATGCCTCCATCTTTCAGCAGTTGAATATCATCCGCATTGACATACCAGATGCTACAACCCGCGATCGCATGATGCTCTAATGTAAATCGCAAATGATCAACGACTTGTAGGTAGGAGTGAATTGGAAATTCTGTTCCGGCTGGGACAGAGTGCTTTTCTTGATCGGCTAATTCCTCTAGCGGTAATAGCTTTTGTTGCAATACCGTGTCTCGCAGAATTTTGAGGGTGAAGGTTGTCATAACCGTTAATTTGAGCCTGATTTATAGTCAGAATCCTTTTTGTAGTCCGGGTCAGCAAAGCCTGGATCGCGTAGAATCACGGGCGGTTTACTGCGCCGTCCCAGCCAAAATGTACTCACCGCGATCGCCCCTGCTAACGGTAGCATCAACCACCAGGGAAGCATTCCACTTTGACTCGTCGCGGCAGCTTTCTCACTTCCACCCTCACTACCATGCTCATCACCCTCTTTGGCTTTCCCTCCCTGGAGCGATTGGGCATAGAGCAGGGTTGTGCCTTGCGTAACCACGCGATCGCCTGCCTTCACGCCATTCTTGATCTCCACCAAATCGCCTGCTGTTCGCCCCAGCGTCACCTCAACCGGTTCATAAACCTGTCCTGCTGCCCCTTTCTCTTCTGAATGGCTTTCCCCCTCCTGATGTCCGGGTTCGTTCTCTTTCTTCCCCTCCTGATGGTTATGCTCCTCTTCCTGATGCCCACCCGCTTCCTGAATAAACACCAGCGTCTTGCCATTCGCATCCACAATGGCTGATTTAGGAACTGCCAATGCGGCAGCGTAGGTGCGATCGGTAATGACATCCATTTTGGCAAACATCCCAGGCTTTAAGGCTCCATCCGGATTGTCCAATTCAGCTTTGACAGGGAGAGCACGGGTTTGTCCTTGAATCATGGAACCGACGACGGTTACTCGTCCGTTAAACGTGCGGTTGGGTAAACTTTTTACCGTGACCCGCACGGGTTGACCGACTCGAATTTGATCTAAATCTTTTTCAAAAACATTTGCCGTCGCCAGCACACTGCTATCGTTCACGATCGTCATCAACGGTTTGCCAGGATCTGCTGCCGATTCACCCTGAGTGGCTTCTCGGTCTGCGACTGTTCCAGAAATTGGTGCCCGGATAGTGACGGTTCCATCTGGGTTGGAACTGGAGCCGAGTTGGGCCAACCGAGTACGGTAGGCTGTATCACTCAACCCTATCCGCGATTGGGCAACCTGCACATCCGACTGAGCACTTTTCAACTCCGCCAATGCATTAGAAACTTCCAGACGACTTTCCGCTTTTGCCAAACTGGCTTTGGATTCGGATAATTTTGTTTCCGAATCCAGCAACTGTCGTCGAGGAATGGCTCCCCGTTCTAATAACACCTTATCTTTGTCATATCGTTCCTGAGCAAAACTCAAATTAGTTCGAGCTTGCTGGATGTCAGCCGCCGCAATTTTATTTTGCTGCTCATAATTTTGCTGTGCTCGGCGCAATGCTGCCTGCGCCTTTCGTACATCGGCTTCGGCTTCTGCCCGTTTGGTTTTTGCCTCGACTCCCAAGTTTACGAGTTCGGGACTATATAAAATGGCAACAGCTTGCCCTCCGGTAACATTGTCCCCCGGCTTGACCATTAGTTGACTAATCGTACCTGTGACGGGAGTAGTGACAGCAACTTTGCGATCGGGCGTTGCTTCAATTTGCCCCGTAGTAGGAATCCCAAATGCAAGTTGCCGCTGAGTAACAGGTTCTACCTTGATCCCGACTTCTGCGGCAGCCTGAGCATCCAATTCAATGGGTTTAGCACTGCCCGATCCTCCGCTGAAGGCTTCCCCCCCTCCGTGGCTATGTCCTGGACCAGCTAAAACAATAGTTGGATGGGATGCTAACAACAGGCTCAGAGCTAGACTCGAAACAAGCCGTTGACGGATTAGGGATAAACGGTTTGTCCGTTGCGTCAAAGACAGCTTCGGTGCATTCGCTTCAAGGAGAGCAGAGGATTGAGGCATAGTACTAATTGATGGTGTGCTTAGAGAGTAGAAAAACCACACTAAGCATCCAGTCTTTCATATGGGAATGAAAGTACGGTGAAAGTTTTTGCTCTAACTCTCAGATTGAAGATGAAGCCTGACGTTGCTTTCTAGATTGCCATCGACTGAGCCATAGCCCAGCCAGTAATCCCCCTACAAACAGGGCTGTAAAGTACAATAAACTAATCAAGCGTGTGAGCAGGGGCGGCTCGATTCCCTCAACATCAATTTGGTGAGCCACTTGAAACGGTTGAAACGATCGCGCTGTGTCTGCTAATGGCTCTACGTAAACCACCACCTGATGAGGTGCGCCATCAAAAAATTGCTCCTGCCAGGTGAACCGCCCCATTACATCGGGTGAACCCTTATAAGTAAAGACATGCTGGTGGTGTTCGATCGCAACAGATTGAATCGTGAATGCCACATCTGAAACCGGGTCTCCTGTTTTGATGTCCTTCACTTGTATGGTTTGAACAGCAAGTTCTCCGACGACTGCTTCCGTATCGCCTGCTAGCCTTGCTTCAATTCCTTGAGCCTGCTGCACTGCTGAAGCAGAGGCATGGGTCTCGTTAGCATGATCGGCATGGCTAGAGGACAGTTCTGCACTGACGTTGACCCACAGGAGAGTTGCGATCGCAATCATCATTGCCCCACTCAACAGCAACCGTACAGGCTGGGGCGCAATTTCACCCGGTCTCACCGATTGATTGCCCCCAATCACCCAACCACCGCCAAATCCTGCTAGCAGCAGCACGGCAGCTAGCATCGCCAGGTTTCGGTACTTCACCGGATTCTCCGAAACTGAAAATGTCAGGGTTTGCTCGAATGGCTTAAATGCTGCCGCTACTTTGGGAGTAACCGTCACCTCCATGCGGTACGTGCCCCGAATGGGTAACACCTGCTCAAACTGCAACTCTCCCATAGGCGCGATCGCTTTCAGGTCTAACAACTTGGTGCCCTCAACAATTGGAAAGTCGGAGGTTAGCCAAGGTGTTTTCGGAGGAGTAAACACCTCTATCTGAACGTTCGCATTCCGTAGGGGTTGACGGTCTGGATTTAGAATTCGCAACTTCAACCGAACTGGCTCTGAATCGGGAATCACCTGGCTAATGGGAGGATTCGTCTCAAGTTGTATCACTGGCTGTGATCTGACAGGGATTACTGCCAATAACCAAATACTCCCACTGACAACTCCCGCAGCGAGAAATAGACCTACGTATTTCAGTTGTCTCATAAAGCCTCATTAATGGTGAAATCAGCACACCAAAGTTTGCTCTTAATCACAGTTGAAGCAATTAAGGCGGCAACAAAAAGCGTTTAAGCTACGTGATTTAGTGACACGCAACAGCAAGAGTTTGATGGCGTGTTTCGTGTAAGGCGTTATGAGCTGGAGGATAGGTGGAAAAATAGAGCGTCCAGAGAATGAGCATACAAAGACTGGTCAACAGACCTACCTGGACGGGAAGAGAGAGCGTCACTCGCTGGGTACGCTGCCAAATGGATGGATGACTAACCATAATCTGTGCCTCGCAGATGGGTTGATAGGGGCGTGCGATCGGTGGGCGTTCTGACTAAAAGACATATGCCTCATCACAGCTGCGGGACAGCGGCAGATTTGCACTGCACTTTCCCCGATTTAGCATTCAAACCTTTAGTAAATACTGTTTTGAATACCAAATCTCTGGTGGCTGTTCCCCACCAGAACCGATTCATCACTCAAACAATACCGCAGATTTACGTCTGTGAAGGAGTCAACTGCAATTGCTTCATAGTTCTTATCAAACAAATCAGTGATGAGTAGTAATAGTATTCTTTTACTAATCTCAGAAATAGTACAACAGTTTGTTAAGAGCGTGTATTATGCTTAAATCTCTTTTCTATTTTGGGTTGTCTGGACTATGCGAGATTGGTGGCGGATACCTTGTCTGGCAATGGATACGTGAAGGAAGAAGTATCTGGTTTGCTTTGAGTGGAGTCGTTCTACTCACAACTTATGGATTTGTTGCAACCTTCCAACCTGCAAACTTTGGACGGGCTTACGCCGCTTATGGTGGAGTTTTCATTATCCTTTCCATTGTGTGGGGATGGAAAATCGATAATATTGCCCCCGATCGCCTGGATTGGGTAGGAGCCGCAGTTGTCTTAGCAGGTGTATTGGTGATGATGTATGCCCCTAGAATCTAACAGCATGCCTTTGCCAAATTCCACCACCGTGTCTAATTAATTCAGCCGCTTGGAAACAATGGATTTACATTTGACCCAGTGCCATCATCCGCAGTTTACGGAGTGAGTTCACACAAAGCGGACAGTCGCAACCAAACAAGGCGATGGCGGCATCACTCTCCTCGTCCGAAAACTCCAGGGCATAGGGTGAGTCTTGAGGATTCGTCGCCAAGTCGATCGCCGGACTTGCCTTCACCTTCGTAATATCTTTGACTCGTGTACAAACATAGTTCGTTCGGCTATGGCTAGATTCGATGCACACCTTTCTGTCCAGTGGTAAAGCTTTTAGCTCAGCCGCATGAGTGGGTGACAGAACACCCAGAAGGCAAGAGGCTGCTCCGGCTAACGATGACGAGGAAAGCAGGACAAGGAGAAAGCGTCTCATAGTTCAAACATGTTGATGAGCAAAACAGGCTGTAGCAATATAGCCGAAATTAGGCAAGGCGTGTGAGCAAAACTGCAATCTCAACAAAACTCAACTCGCTCCTGAGAGGCATGAATTTTTCTTGCCCATTTTCTAAACTGCAATGATAGGCTTAATTATGAAAAGAAAATGAAAAGAGTTTAGTCTATGACGCTCCTTGATCGTCTTCCTAGCTTGCCAGAGGTTCACCGCAGCATTGCAATTCCAGTCGAGATCACCTTGAAACGTGATCGGATTGCATTGTTTGGGTTACTCATGGGGGTTTGGCTCGGTGGATGTAATCCTCAGACAACCTCTACTCAACCACCGCAGCATGAAGGCTCTAGCCCCACTGCCGCCACTGATCCGGCTCGGAAAGACAAGAAAGTTATCCTAACGACATTCACTGTGCTGGCAGATATGGCGCAGAATGTGGCAGGAGATAAGGCGATCGTAGAGTCCATTACGAAGCCGGGGACTGAGATTCATGGCTATGAACCTACCCCCAGCGATTTTCAACGGGGGCAAGGGGCAGACTTAATTTTAGACAACGGCTTGAATTTAGAACGTTGGGCAGAGCGGTTTTACAACAATTTTCCCAAAGTGACTCGCCTGACCTTAAGTGAAGGGGTGCAACCCGTCAATATTGCTGAGGATGCTTATCAGGGCAAACCCAACCCTCATGCCTGGATGTCACCGCAAAATGCTCTGATTTATGTTGAAAATATTCGTAAGGCATTAAGAAACCTCGATCCGGTAAATGCAACCGCCTATGATGCCAATGCCAAATCTTACAGCGAGCAAATTCGAGCGATCGATACCAAACTTAAGCAAGCCATTTCAGCGATTCCTGCTGACAAACGCTACATGGTCAGTTGTGAAGGTGCATTTTCATACATTGCCCGCGACTATGGCTTGAAAGAAGTTTATATCTGGTCTGTCAATGCTGAACAGCAAGCCACTCCTAAACAAGTAGAACGAGTGATTAACACGGTCAAAGCCAATCAAATTCCGGCAGTTTTTTGTGAGAGTACAGTGAACAACGAGGCACAGCTTCAAGTGGCGAAGGAAACAGGCGCGAAGTTTGCGGGTGTGTTTTATGTCGATTCTCTCTCTCCTCTCGATGGTCCGGCATCAACCTATCTGAAGCTACTCGAATATAACGTCAATACCTTGATAAAAGGGCTACAAAATTAGCGAGGAAAACTGATGAACTCAATCAGCATTGATATTGAAAATGTAACGGTTGCCTATCACGGCAAGATCGCACTGCATCGTGCTTCGTTACAACTTAAAGCCGGAACAATTTGTGGCTTGGTTGGAATGAATGGAGCCGGAAAATCAACGTTGTTTAAAGCAGTAATGGGATTTGTAACGCCCGTAAGTGGACGAGTGTTGATTAATGGACTCCCGATTCATCGAGTGCAAAAAAGCAATTTGGTTGCCTATGTGCCTCAGTCAGAAGAAGTGGACTGGAATTTTCCGGTTAGCGTTCAGGATGTGGTGATGATGGGACGCTACGGCTATATGAATCTGTTGCGAATTCCTCGATCGTCTGATAAGTGCGCCGTGCGTGATAGTTTGGAACGAGTCGAAATGTGGCAAATGCGCGATCGCCAAATTGGAGAGTTATCGGGCGGACAAAAGAAACGTACTTTTTTTGCACGAGCACTGGCACAGCAGGGAACGGTGCTACTGCTAGATGAGCCGTTCGCAGGTGTGGACATCAAAACGGAGAAAATGATGATCAACCTGCTCATGGAACTGCGACAGGCAGGTTATACCGTCTTAATTTCTACCCATGATCTAGCTTCTGTCACCACATTTTGCGATCAGGTCGTATTAATTAACCGCACGATTCTTGCCTACGGCGAAACGTCAGAGGTGTTTACCGAAGAGAACCTTTCTCGCACGTTTGGCGGTTCGATCGGTGATTTGTCATTTGCCAAAAGTTGGTTAACTCAAAGCAATCAGGAGGAACAGTAATGGACTTGATTCAGTGGTTTACAGCTCCTTTGCAACATGAGTTCATGGTGAAGGCAATTCTAGTCAGTGCCTTAGTAGGAGTCGTTTGCTCTGCGCTCTCTTGCTACATGACCTTGAAGGGATGGGCGTTGATGGGAGATGCTGTTTCTCATGCGGTGATGCCAGGTGTGGTGATTGCCTACGTGCTGAATCTTCCCTTTGCGGTCGGTGCTTTTGTGTTTGGCGTGGGTTCTGTAATTGCGATCGGCTTCATTAAGGCAAAAACTCGCGTTAAAGAAGATACGGTAATCGGTTTGGTGTTTACCGGATTTTTTGCGTTGGGCTTAGTATTGGTTTCTAAGGTGAGAAGCGAGATTGATTTGACACACATTCTGTTTGGTAATGTTTTAGGAATTTCGGATGCAGATATTGTTCAAACTGTTGTAATTAGCATCATTACTTTAGTAGCATTAGCGATTTTACGAAAAGATTTAATCTTATTCTGTTTTGATTCGACTCATGCTCGTTCGATCGGGTTAAACATCACGTTTCTTTATTACATTCTGCTGTCTTTGCTATCGCTGACCGCTGTGGCAGGACTTCAGACCGTGGGCATTATTTTGGTTGTGGCGATGCTGGTCACTCCTGGAGCAACAGCGTACTTGTTGAGCGACCGCTTTGACCACATGATGCTAATTGCAATGGTGAGCGGCGTGTTTTCCAGCGTTATGGGCACTTATATTAGCTATCATATTGACGGCGCAACCGGAGGCTGTATCGTTGTTCTGCAAACATTACTCTTTGTCGCTGCTATGATTTTCGCACCCAAGCACGGACTGTTAGCGCGAAGGCAGCAGCGGTTGAGTGATGAAATAAAATCAGCACTTTAGAGAACCGCTGACCATCAGTCGTTATTCCAGTCCTGATTACTATCTTCTTTGAAGAGTAAAGTACAGGAAGGCTGCTGGTATTTAGCCAAGTGGTGTTGAGTCTATAACTCTTCTTACTGTTTCTGTTAATTATGTTTAAGGGCGATCGCAGTTTTTAGGTTGGTTGTGTTAATTCTCTCAATGCTAAGAAGCGGAGCTTGTAACGCTGTAAGCAACGGGAAGTTATTGATGAAACCGAATCTCTCCTATGAGTTTCTTATCAAGTCCGGGTTGCATATTTTAACTATGTAACTATAAATCTTAAAGGGTGAAGTAGAGGATGAAAGGCTACCGCCCTATTGAGGAGATAGCTGATACGAGACTCCTTCTAATGAATCATTATCTCAACTTCACTCTGCTCGGTGAAAATATTCGATTTCATGTTCCCCTGCCTTGGCAGAATGTTTACTCGGTTGGATTTAACGCGATCGATGCTCACCTACAAACGGTAGTGCCAGAAGCATTGTTCGATCGCACTCGACAATTAAAAGTTTCAGCACATCAGCCCGAATCAAACAGCGTCGATTTTCATGTTTGGCAGCGGCAGCAGAAAACCCAAGATTTTCATGGATATCAACAACGTCTCTCATCACTGGTTGGTGGTGTTGTTCAAAAGGTGGGCATTAGCACAGAAGGAATCACTTATCTCGTCATCGCAAATGCTGACACGCAACAAATCTTTCGTGTTTCCGCAGAAACAAGTACAGAACCCACCCGCGCTGGGTACTTGACCATTAGAGAGCAGCAACCAAATTCAGAGTCAACGAACGGCTTATTCAACGCTCCGTAGTTTGTTACTTTTGCGCTGTCTGATGAACCGCTGCATTCTTGCAATGCGGTGGATTTTTTATGAAATCTTTCGCCTGTTGCAATCCATGAACTCAAACCCCATCGTTGTTCTCATGGATGGGTTGGGCTGCGATAGCTCCAGCCTTGGACATTACTGGATCACGCATCCAGAGTCTCGTCTCTTACCAACCGGAGAACAATTTGACCTTGATCAACTGATTTGCTTAACCAGCCAAACCGGAAACGAATGGGCGTACACCGCTCACTTGAATGAAACCTACAAGTATCCCATTCACCGAGAGTATGGGATACGTACTGTGCAAATCACTCGCGCCGGTCCATCTGTTACTCAGAAATACATTGTTCTGGATGATACCCGCTTTCCTAGCCGTTGTTACATTCGAGGCACTCATGCAAATCCTGCCCATTCGCTTCCATCTCTAGATACCCGCCTCCTGAATTTCTTTACGCTTGATCAACTGCTGCATAGATTTCCTGGACTCGCTACCCAGGTTCAACTCACGCCAGGATATTCTTTGGGTGAAAACCTGCTAGAGAGTGGAACTGTTCCTCAGTATTCCGAATCTCGTCGAGACTGTTCTCCCAAGCACAAAGGGCTGATTAACGATGCCTGGGTAGAAGATGGCAATCCATTTCACCCCAGTTACACTTTGGGTGAGCAGCTATTAGAGCATGGTGTTGTGCCTCAATATGCGGGAGGACATATTTGCCAAGACCATTTCAAAGCTGAAACCCTTGGCACCTGGGTTGCAAGCGGGTACACTCTGGGTGAGGATTTGCTTGAAAGTGGGGTCGTGCCACAGTATGTCAAGCAGCGGCGCAAATGCAGCGACAAAGCTAAAGGAAAGCTTTGCAACACCTGGGTTGATCACCTCAGCCCAACTGAACCAGACAAAGACACTGCCTTGGAAGACCTGCCGTTGGTCTATGTGGCGATCGGGTTCACCAAAGGCGAAGAACGACGACGCGATCGCGGTGACATGGCACAGTCCCGCTGGAAATCTCGTAAACAACCTCGTGTAAGACGCATTGACTTTCACCCGTTAATCACGCAACTAGAATGGACTCGCCAACAAACCGAATGGTATGCCACTAACGTCATTGCTCAAGGGAAGGAAGAATGGATTCGGAGTGCTTGTACCTTCTGTCCGTTTTCAGGCATCGCAGGACCGACTGAAGAAGTTCTTTCCAAGCATCGACGTTTTCCTGAAGAGTCTGGCTTTGCATTGTTGGTCGAGCATGTTTCCCGTCGTTTGAATCCCAGGCAGACTCTCTATCCCAATGGGCGATCGCTGTACCAGATGCTCAAAGATGATGGCAATCAAGCCGCATTGAACAATCTGCAAGAACGACTGGAATTGCTTCCCTGGGCAGTCTACAGAGTGCAACGAGTGGTAGGAACCCCTGTGCCGTGGCGATGTACTCAAATCTTGGCAGTGGATGATTACGAGTCGATTACTTCAGCCCTTAAAGAACTTGCAGGTAGTATTGGTGCAACTCTCTCAAATGAGCCGGACAGTTTCTGGCGCGGATGGATTGAACAAAATCAGTGGGGAGGTACTCGAGTCGAAGACCTGATCACGATCGCCCCTGCTCTGGTGAAGGAAAAACATCGACCAGGCTGGCACAAGACCTGGAGTGCGGTTCACCAGAGGCAACTGAACCTTTTCGATGCTGATGCATGAGTTTGAGAGTGGCGATCGCTGCCGCTACCGCGCTGTTGAGCATGATGATTGATTGCTCAAACCTTATGGCGCATTTGAATTCTCAGCGATTGCAAAATCCACTCGAATTAGGTTGGTTATGGATGCTTGATTTCAATACTCCAATGCCTAAACGTAAATCTAATCAAGACCGACGGGAGGCAAAACAACTTGCCCAATTTGAAGCCGAGGTTGAAACCCGTCGCGACTATTATCAAGTGTGCGGGAGGTGGTAACGATGCCGAAAACAATTCCGCCCTCTATTGCCCTGCGATCGCTTAAAGGCATCAGCATTCTAGCCACACAAACTTGGCGACACTTGAATGGGGCTGAGACACCAGAGCAAGAAACCGAAGTGCTAGAACAACTCTGGCTCTTACAAGAGAATCAGGAAGCCGCGATCGATGCCCATGCAGAACTGGCGGATCAGATCGATGCCGAACTGGCTGCCATTAAAGCCAGGATGGAGCATTTGATTAAAGTTCATGTGGCTGAACTCGATCGCTTGACCCGCTGGCGAGAGAGTCTCGATCGCACCATTCTACAACTGAATGAATCGGGACTGATTGCTTCCGAAGCTGCCGGACAGCAGCGCCGCATTCGCATTAAACTCAACCCTCCTTCCTGTGAAGTTGTGGACATGAGTCAGGTGCCGACTGAGTACATCACGGTCAAAGTGGTTGAGGAGCGCCGGGTGGATAAAACCGCTGTGAAGGATGCTTGGAAGCGCGGGATTCCGGTTGCAGGCACTCAGGTAGAACGGAGGCGTAAGGTGCTTTACGAACTCGCGCCAACGAGTCTGGAGCGAATGAAAGTAGCTCAAAATTCCTAACCTGCAACTTGTCTTGAAGTGAGGCACTGAGCGATCGGTGCCCTTTTTTGATTGGAGGATGCTGATGTCTGACAAGACTGAACAATGGCTCAGTTTTGAGAGTATTGCCAAAATACGTCACGATACCGCTGAGAACCTGGAAGCACTGGTTCATAAATCCAGTCCTGAAAAAGCCTTTCGAGAGCGTAGCCTGCTCTTTAACCGAGAACGATATGCAGCAGGTCAACCTTGTTTGCAGTGGCTAAAATCTGGAGACGCAAATCAACCAGAGTCGCGATCTCCAAGTGTTCAACAATCAACAGAACAAAGCGATCATACCTATCAATGGGAAACACTATCCATCGCTGTGCAACTACGCTGGCAACCAGGTCAGCCTCGCAAAATCTTGATTACCGCGACCAGCTATGATGATTTTCCCATTGCCATATTGGTTGATGAATCAGAGTTGGGCGAGTTACCGCCCGTTGTGAATAAGTTGTTGGAATCGTTGCGTCAGGATTTGCCTGTGCGAAAGCTGCGCTATCAACAAAAGCAGTCGAAGACGCAGGTTAAAGAAGCTCCGAAGCTAACTGCATCGCCTGCCAAAGTACCATCGAACGATTCAGCAGCCAAGTCTGCCCAATCGACTCAAATTTCGTTGTTTTGAGGATAGAGGATGGAATCAAAAACATTGGTTGTTCTAGAAGGACAACAGCATTGGATCGATGCCGAAATTGCCCAAAGTGATGAGCTACTACGACAACTATTTAGCACTCTCAGCCCAGAACTGGCGGGAGCCGAAATTAAGCGGAGTGATAACCGCATTGATCTGATCCCGCGTAAGGGGACGAAAGGCATAAACCCGTTGGAAGTTCTGAATGCGGCTGCAATTGAAATTGATCCGGGTGTGGAGTGTTGTTTGGCATTACAACAATTGGAACTACGAATTGGAATTGATGTTGCTAATGCAACTGCGATCGCCCAACAAATTGAATCTGCACTCGAACAAAGTAAGAACTGGGAACATGCGATTAAAACGACCTTACATCGATTGGATCAAACTTCTTCCCATAACATGGTTCCACTTGGATTTTAGCCATGCAAATTCCAACAACCTATGCTGAAATCAACCATCGATTGCGTCAATATCGACCCTGGGAAACGATTAGCTTGATGAGTGCTGCTTCGTACCTCGAAGAGCGGTTAACAAGCTACCAATTACTAGCGTTATACCAAGCCTTCTTCTCCGAACCGTTTGCCAGTAGCACAGCATCTTTATATGAACGCCACAACCCAGAGGGGCATACACATCGGGAGCTTGAATTTCTGGAGGAACTCGAACGACACATTCCAGTTGGGCTGTGGACAATTGAACAGGCGGGTGAAACCCAATTGGCTGGATTCCCTGTTTTAGATATGGGCATTGATATTTACGAAGAGGATGCGATCGAGCGGTTACGTCCAGCTGTTCAAATTTTGCTATCGCTGAGCCGGGAGGGACGGCACTGGCTAGAAACCTTCGACGGTAGCGAGTGGTATGAAGAGCAGTTCAATCTTACCTTGAGTCAAATTCAACATCCCGATCGCCTGCCCTCCAAGCACTTACGTCAACGGTTTAACCAGCAACGTCCCCCGTTTCGATTTGTTCCCCTGTTGTTAAACTTGCTGGACAAAGCTACGGGTAATCTCTGGCTCGATTGCACCAACAATGAGGCATGGTTCGGTTACGGCTGCGATACCGTCCTGCGCTGGACAGAAGTCAATCTCCGCTGGCTGATGGTGCAGTGGCAGCGAGCACAAATCATTCTCAGTCGATGCGAGGCTCTGCTGGACTGGCTGGAAGGGGACTTAATCCTACGCTTTAACAAGGTATTGGAGCTATGGAACCTACCTTACAACTGAATTTTGAGAGTCGATCTATCGTACAAGAGGCAATACTGCAAAGCCTGAGAAGTGAGGATTGGCAGCAAATTGAAGCCGCTATTTTTGTGGCAAGTGGCACGTATGTTTATAAGCGTAAGGTGAGTGGCTATCCCCTCGCCTTTGAGTACAAGTGCCTTTCACCGGAAGTTCTTCAGAGAGCTTTTCACATCGAACGGATTGATACGGGTTGGTTGCTGACCAATATTGTACGTTGCGGTTCTAGCACGGCAGGTGAGTGGGCAGTGCTGTTTGTGCCCCCTGCTCAACAGACGCTCGAATTGCAGGAAACCGGAAAGGTGCAGGTCCCACTGCCAGGAATGGTAATGGTTGGAGTTAGCAGGGATTACCGCATTTGGTCGGTATCAACCAAGCAGTTTGAGCCAGATGCAGCAGGGTATCATGCTCCATTACCCAATGTGCATGAGAACGGCAGGATTTGCTGGGGTACCAACCATCCACCGATCGCTTCTCCCCAAAACATTGCCAAAGCCTGGGAATTGTTCATCTCCAGTCCGTTTAACGGAGATCTGGTCTATGGCAAATCGCGCAGCCATTACTCGGATGTCAGGCAACAACTCATTGCCTTAAGTAAACGACGGCGTAAGACCTATCCCTCTAATGATTTAATGCCAGCCTGCAAGGGTTATCGGCATCGAGCGATCGCAGAACTGGTCGAGGAATTTATCACATGATGAATCAGTCACCCGTTACTCCTCAATTAATTGAATATTATATTGCTACGAAGTTGCCTTTGCCGCTGCAAAATGCCAGCAGCATTGAATATTGGATTGCTAATAATGGTGTATTTGCTCGTGCCCAACGTCCAGGTCTAAGCGTGCTGATGCCAGTTTCCATGCATGGGCAGTCAATAAAAGGCTTAGTTGAACTCCAGCCGTTTGTGCAACTGAACCCGCTGGTTCCTGAAGACTTGTTGTGGCGACTATGGGCGATCGCCTATCACGACTGTCCAAAGGAAGTTTTGTTTCATCTGATTCTGGAAAACGAGCAATGGCGACTGATTACCCCAGACCAACTACAGAGCCAGACCAGTTGCCGACCATACGATACCAGCGTAGAATCTTCAACTCATCAGGCATTGATTGAGATCCATAGTCATGGTAACTTACCTGCCTATTTCTCACCTACCGATGATACGGATGAGTGCGGCGGATTTCGTATTTATGGAGTATTAGGCAAAGTTCGAGAAGGTCAATTTGAAATTGTATTGCGAGTCGGTTTGTTTGGACATGGTTGGACGATTCCAGTACAACAAGTGTTTGACATAGATACCAATCACGAGCTGAACGACCTGTGCCAAACCAAAGGGAGTGTGTACTATGCCATCAGTCGATCGCACCTTGAACTATGAAGTAATTCACGCTTGCCCAGTGGTTGTGCCACCAACCGAAGCCATCGAGTTTTGGGTAGTTGGCTGTGGAGGAACAGGCTCTTTCTTGGTGCAATTGCTCTGTCGGGTGTTGCAACATCTGATCCATCAGGGGAAACATGCCAGCCTGGTATTGGTTGACCCAGACCAGGTTGAGGTGAAGAACCTGACGCGGCAATGCTTCTGTCAAGCGGAAGTGGGATTGAACAAAGCAGAAGCACTGGCGGCTCGCTATGGAATGGCGTTTGGACTGCCAATTCGGGCGATCGCTCAACTTTTCAAATCAGACATGATTGCTCGAAACTACAACATGCTGACGGTGCTGATGGGCTGTGTAGATAATGCCAAAGCCAGAACCAGTCTCGCAAAGGCGTTGGAGTTCAACTATGACCGCAGCCCTAGAGTGTGGTGGATTGATGGCGGAAATGGCGATCGCTTTGGGCAAGTGTTGGTTGGCTCCAGTCTCTCAAAGGTTCAAAAGGATTACGAGTTTAGTGAGTTGGGCTGCATCTGGTTGCCTGCTCCCAGTTTGCAAGCGCCAGAACTGTTAATCAGTAGACCGGAGGAGCACTCGGACAATCGGCTATCTTGTGCTGAACTGGCGATGCTGAATGCTCAGAGTTTGATGGTGAATCCGCAAACGGCAGTGTTGATGGCGGAGATTGCTTTGGAGTTGGTGAGTGGGTGCTTGAAGCGGTTTGCGGTGTGCTTTGACCAGACGAGTGGTGTCACGACCTCAAAATACACGACCTCAGCGGCTATAATGCGAATACTTCGGGCAGGTGGATAGGCGATCGCTTTCCTCCTTCTACTAGAGCAAATTGACTAATTGTAAAAGACAACTGCTGTTATAGTAAACCATCACTAGAAGCCGGAAGCAGCCGATGAATCGGAGGTTAGAGAATCAACTGCAAGCCATGCCTAAAGTAGAGATTCATGTGCATTTGGTAGGTGCGATCGATGCTGAAGTAGTCTACCAGATGGCACGAAAAAATCGAGCGGAGCTACCAGTGTCCTCACTTAAGGAGTGGAGGTCATTTTATCAGTTCCGGGATTTGGCACATTTCGTTGAAGTGTATAGCCTTGCTAGCCAATGTATTCAAACCCCTGAAGACTATGTGCTGATCGTTGATCAATTTTTGAAAAATCAGTCAGAACAGAATATCAAGTACAGTGAAGTTCACTTTGGAACCTTGCTTCATCTAAATAAATTTTCAGATGAAGAATTAATTGATGCGCTAGTAACCGGGGCAGCAATGGGTGAAATCAAACATGGTAGCCGTGTCAACTTTATTGCAGCCATCTCACGCCATCAGCCACATTTGCAAAATCGAGCTTTAGAGTGTGCTTTGAGGGGCAAAGAAAAAGGAATAGTTGTCGCCTTGGGGCTTGCGGGATTAGAAACAGGCTACCCACCAGAAGATTTCACAGACACGTTTGTAGAAGCTAAACGACAGGGATTACGAGTGGTTGCCCATGCAGGTGAAACGGAGGGCGCGAAGAGTATTTGGGGCGCGTTACAGAACCTCCAAGCTGAACGAATTGGGCATGGCATTCGCTGCTTGGAAGATAATGCGCTGGTTGAAGAACTCCGCAGCCTACAGACCCCGCTTGAGGTTTCGCCTCAAAGCAACTACTGTCTTGGAGTGGTGCCGCGCTCCCAACCTCATCCCATTCGACAAATGCTTGATGCTGGACTCTACTGCACCCTCAATTCTGATGATCCACCCATGTTCAACACCGATTTGACCAATGAGTATTTGATGCTAGCGGCTCAGGGCTTTTCTTGGGAAGAACTGTGGCAGTTAAATCTTAATACGCTGGAAGCTGCATTTCTGAGCGAAGCGGAAAAAGCAGTATATCGAACTCAGTGGCAAGCATTTTTGCAAAATAGTTGATTTATAAGGCAAGCAAAATTCAGTACAGAATGGTTTTGATCGGTAACAGTTCACTCGATAGTTGCGTCAGCATTTCAAAGGGCAATTGAAAGCATTGGTACCGCAGATCGTCGCATCGAGTAACAGGACGATGTTCGATGATTTAGAGAATTGGTATCAGCCGGTGGATAGCTCTTCACTAGAAGCGCGTTGCTTCTCCCATTTGAAGCTGCCGTGCGGTTTTTCTCTGGAAACATTCCCAGATCGCCCCTGCACCATCCGCTGAAACTCCTCTGCCCTAGCGGAATTTATTGCTTCACTCACTTCTCCCGTCTCAAAATTGCCCTGACACACTAATCTATCTTGCTCGTCCCGCACTGCGTAATCCCCACCTGCCGTCACCGTCGCTTGCCAGAGTGAACCAACGGGTAGTTGAACCATTTCGGCAGGTGAAGGTAACCGATGATAGGTTTGAGCGATCGCCTGTGCCAGTAATGCTTGAGTCGATCGCTCCCCATCTAGATCCCTCGGTTCTGATGATCCAACCACTTGCAAAGACTGCCGACCGGATGAGGGCGATAAACTCTGAGGCGTTTCCTCCGATTGTCGCTCCACTTGTACCGATCGCGGGTCGATTTGCAACTGCACCATCGAACGGGTAAAGTCTGCGATCGCTGCCTCAAAGGTTGCTCCGATCGGTAACTTGGGAGTCTCCGGAGCAAAAGTTCCGAGGATGCCGCCATCTACCACCTTCAGCACAGGTACTCCATTCATCGCATGGTACTTGGGATGGTTGGGGTCTAGCTCATAGGGCACCACCTCAAGCTGAATCCGCTTCTGCCAGCGCGAGAAATCTTCCGTTGCGTAATCATTATGGGCAATGCCGATCGCCTTAATTGCTTCAATTGCAAATTCTTGAAGCTGATCGATCACCTGCTCCGTCATCAGCGTGTATGCTAAAGCAGCTTTGCCTGTATCCCCGTCCCATTGCGCCCAGGTCAGGTCCACGGGAGGCACCACCCGTAGATCATCGGGAATCTGGTCGATGTCGATCATCTGATTGCCAAACGTCTGCTGCAAAACGACTGCATTGCGCTCCGACAGGTCAGGCAGGTAGAAATCCACCACAGGTAAGGCAGCATTGACCACGGCTTCATAGCGGATGTGGCGGGCTTCCAATGTGTTCATCCAGTCCTGCGCCCGATCGAATGGCACACTCAATTCGTATGCTTCCACCTCGTAGGGACTGCTGGGCAGCATAAACGTGTCCTGGTTGAAGGTAATCGGCAGCGTCTTCGCCACCTCCATAGACTGTTTACGTGGTCTGTCTAATTCCGGGCGAGTGTGTTGAGTATGCCAGATGGCAGCAGCAATCTGACGTTTTTCCTCATCACTGGGAAAGGCTTCATGAATTTCCGCTCGGTACGACTCGTATAGATTGCCCAACGCCTCCCTAAACGCTTCCGCATCCTCTCCCGTCATCTCTCGAATTTGAGCCGTTGCCTGCTTTGCCCGTTCCTTCAACGTTTCTGCCCAGTCGAGCGCATCCACATCCAGTTCTTCCCGCTCAAACAAATAGCGGAAGTGTTCACGAGGCAGCGATCGCAATTGGGTGACCTCCCAGAGGGGATTAATCTGCTCCGCGATCGCGCATAGCACTGAACTCTCACTCTGTTCCGGTGCTTGGGTCGGTAGCCCAAATTGCCGATACAGGCGAGGATCTTTTTGAAAATCGAAGAAAGGCGATGGATGTTCCTTGATCCATTGCTTGGTGTCATCCAACAGCAATGGATCAATGCGTTCCAGTCGATCGGCACTTTTGGGCGAATCGACCTCCACCTGCAACGCTGCCATCAAACGATGCAACAACTTCTGTTGCTTGTGGGCAAACTGCCTCTGCCCAGTCGGTGAAGCTGCTTCGTTGGGTGTGGGTTCCGAGGTATGGACTCGCCCAATCAGCGTGGCAACTCGCCCAATGCTGTTTTGACACACCGCCGCTGCAACTTTGGGTAAGGTGTTGTAGGTGAAGTTGCCGGACTCATCCTGTACTTCGGTGTAAGGCACCTTTTGCCGTTTGACGACGGGTGGAAAGCGCCTTGCCTCTCCAGCTCGCAGCGTTTCTTTAGCAATATGGGGCATCCACTTGGCAGGGGTAGCAATTAGTTGGTCACCATCAAAGTCGCACTGGTGATACTCCGCCGCATCCCTGGGATTAATCCATACCGCTCCTTTGACCTCGCACAGTTTGGGATCGTGGGTGTTGCGATAGACGCGAATGTTGTCCGATGAAACGATCGGATAGCGAGTAACAATGACATCGCCTTTGGGCAGGTGGGGCGCACAGATCGTGCCACGAGGTAGCTCAAGCCCCGGTTGTGCCATGCCAGAACTGTGTTGAAAGCCTGTATTGACAACTAATTCCCGCCAACGATTCGCTACTTGGGATTCCATGAAGTCTACGATCTTGGGAGCGTAGAGCAGCAGTCCGTGGCGATCGTGGCGCAGAATCGAAATCATGCGCGACTCCTGGCGCTCCCCATCCTCCGTTCCGTCTTCTGCATCACTTTGCTGGCGAAACTGCTGTTGCTTGTCATGCTGATTCACCAGGTACTGAGCCAACTGGAGCGGATTGCGTTGCCTGTCGCCTAATTCGTGGGCTTGCTTCAAGGTGGGTTTCAGGAAGTCCGCCAGGATTGCGTCTTTGGAATACCACATGGAAAACTGCCAGGAATTGCTGTAGCGAGATACTTCAGCGTTGGCACGATTGCCAAAAGCAACCGAGGGCAGGTGATAGTCGCCACACGGTAAGCAATCATCCAATTGGTCTTTGCGAACACCTTTGATTGAAGACCGATCCATCACCAGATCAACGTCGGGCGGTAGTGTGGGATCGACCAAGAGAGTTCCTTTTGCCAAAAAGCTGATGGTGGGCGCTGCTGGCTGATCAGACCGACTGGCATCATACGCCATGCGAAACTGAAAGGGGCGATCAGGAGAAGTGCCCTCAAACCTAAGTGATTCGAGCAATCGAGGTGAGATTTTGCCGTGACAATCGTGGGTTTTGAACTCTGCGTAGTCGGGATCGGAGTAGTCTACCAGCTTGAGGTTGAGGTGATTGAGCGATGTGATGCCCTTGTAGCAATCGCTCACCAACAGCGACCCGTAACGGCAAGCCGTATCGCGCTCAGTAGCAAAGAATTGGGTCAGCTTCTCTGCCAGCGATTGATCCGCAAAGTAGAAGTTTTTGTCGGAACTGAACACCAGTTTGCGAGTGATGCCATCCTCAAATCGACTAGCTTTCAGGTGGTTTGCATCGAGCGATTCCCGATCCAGCTTGACCAGCAGTAATGACTTCAGTTCATCGGGTGAAAAAAGTTGCTCCAGCAGGGTGTGACGCACGACCTGTGGTTCCAGCCATTTGCGATCGCCGTCCGGTGTGACATAGCAGGTTGGAATCGAAAGCCCACTTCCTTCTAATCGAGTCGTTTCCATACCCACCTCATAGTTCTGGCAGACGCGGACGTTTTAGCTGCCGTTGTTTCTGAGACCGCTGGGTTGGCTGCTCTGATTGTTTATCCTGAGTAGCTGGTTCTGGTGCCAGATCTTGGAGTAGCGATTCCATCTCATCACGCGAGATTTCACACTGCTGAATTTGGGGCGGCTTATTGGCTGCCAGTGTTGCAGTGAGCACTTGATTATTACTACCTACTCCGTAACCTGTGAGCAACCGTGAGCCATCCGATCGCGGTTCTGTAACCTCAAACTCGTACTTGGGATTGCCATCACCGTCTGCCCAGGCGAAGCTGACCGGGCGATCGCCAAATGTCACCTGCTGTTGAAATGCTTCCACCATGCCCTGCGCTGCTGCGATTTGGGCGTAGTGTGCCGGAGTTTGAGGCAAGTTCAAAATGGCTTGTCGATCGTCTTCGGAAAGCTCATTGTAGTGAGTCTGCCAACGCCCAGAATCCAATTGCTCTGCTTCAAACCAGATATCATTGAGGTTGGCATCTGCAACAAGCAAGCGAGTGGAATTACCCTGTGCATCAACCCAGAGCGTTTTAGTGTCTGATAATGGAATTTCAGAGTCTTTCCCTGATGATTGAAGTATCTGAGCATAACCCCACAAAGATGCTGCATACCGTGATTGATCGTCATCTGGCTCCGGTTCGTTATGTGTGAGCACTTGGGGTTGCTCATCTACCAATATATGTACTGCATTCAGCACGTCAGTATTTGGCTGAGAGAGTTTTACAGAGTCCTCTGATTCAAAAACTTCAGATTCTGCTTTTTGAAGAGGCGATTGGAGTTGAGCGAATTGCTCTTCCAATCGGGTCATCGCTTCTTCCAATCGATCCAGCCGTTTTGAGAGTTGTTTGAGATAGTTCTCGATTTGAGTAATTTGTTCGCCAACATCTGCTTGTCGGTTTAATTCTAAAGGCTCTAATGAATTGAGTGTAGGATCAAGTTTTTGAGATAACTGATTGGTTTTATTGGTGAGTGTATTTGCAGCTTCAATAAATGGTTCGGTAACAGTAGGTGATATATCATCACCCGTCGGTTCTGAGACTTCTGCTGGCAATGATAAAACTTCAGCCCGCTCTGATAAATCATCTAATCGCTTTGCTTGCTGCATTGCCAAGTCTGCTAACCTTTTGAGCTTAGCTTGACGACGTTGATCAGGGTCATCTAGAGCTTTGGCAAGAGCGATCGCTACGGCTATCGTGCTGGTGGCAAGCTGCCCAGTTCCACCTGCGATATTCAATCCATCAACGGTTGAGCCACCCCCATTTGCTAATCCTTGAGTTGCTCGATTAGCCGCTTCCAACATGGAGGCTTCGATCGGTTCTTCCTGCCGTCCAGTCAATCTAGATGATTGTCGAGGCTTCGATGCTGACCTCTGGGCTGCTTTCTTAGGACTGGGTGAAGTGAGATCATCATCCGCGATCGCTTCATCGATCAATCCCAACGTTTCGCTGGATGCTTGAGCAATTGGTTGATTGGTACGAGTTTGAGAGGGTTGAACGGTTAGATCGTCGTCTAAGTTAACATCACCTGCTGCATCAGTCTCATCGCCATTGTCCAAGATGAATTCATCTACATCCAGAGCCAGTGGTGCTTGCTCAGATTCCAGCCCTAACACGGCTGCCAGCGATGACGGTGTAAAGTAATTGTCGTCAACTGGGAGATCAACCCCAGCCGCTTTAAGATTTTTGATTAAGTATGAACCGCTTGTACGTTCAGTGGGATATTGCTCTAAATAAAAACGAAAGCCCCGCACGTCTCCATCGCGATCGCACAGTTCCATTGCAATCGGTGCTTTACCTGTTGCTCGTGAAAACTCTTCCACATATCCTTTCACGTCCTCCCAGGATTGAAATTCACCCTGCGGAGCCGCCGCGATCGCTTTTGTCAGGGTATTGTAGATGTGCTTGAGGCGAGCCGGATCGGTCAGATGATTGCTGGTCTGCGATCGCTGAGTTTTCCCCTGATATGACGACTGTCGGGTTGCTTTTGGGGTGCGGGTTGTGACTGCCATAGGCTCCTCTCCATTAAATTCGTCGCACAATCAGTGATGTGACTGCGCCTGTGAGGTTCGATAACCCATTGAAAATGGCACCACCGGAGTTGTTGAGGGCACTGAAGAGTGAAAGCCCGCCCCCTGCGGCTACTGAGGTCACCAGTATCGGTGCAAAGATGGCGATGAAGACTGGGAATGCCAGATCTGCGATCGCTTGGGCATTGGCGATCACCAAAATGGATGCGACTAATCCCACGAGCATATTCCAGCCCAGTTGAATCCCAAACAGCGACATAAATCCAATGCCCCATGCCCAAATGGGTTTGCTGCCCAGGGGAAGAACACTCAGCGCCATTGCGATCGGGGCGAATAGCCCAGTAACCAGCAGTGCCGCTTCTAGAGCATTGAGAAATGCCCAGGTAAGCGCCCAGAGGAATGATTCGATTAGTTTCTGTAGGGGGGCTGCCAGGGGTTCAAAAATGTCGATTCCTTCACCGTTGCCCAACAGAGCCGCAATATTTGTACCAGCCGTTATTGCGATACCTGGACCTGATAAAGAAAACAGAGTCTGGGCGTATTGTTGGAGTGTGTTCAGTGGTCCATTGTTCGTTCGTTCGGCGGCTGACACAATCCGCTCAACAGCTTGCCGTTTTGCCGGGTCATTCCAACAGGTGATCAAGGCATCTCCTGTTTTGTCTCGACATTCCAAATAAATAGCATCGATCTGAGTTCGTGCCGATTGAGTCAGGGCAACATTGGAGATTGCCTGATTAAATGTCAGCCCACCCACTTGTACTTCCAGAACCTGACGCACTTGGGTTGTGGCAATCTGACGCATAAGCAGAACAGTGTTTGCTAGCAGATTGCCACTACCTGAAAGGAAGAACAGCACGACCAGGGGCCATACAAACATCGTGGCGAGGTCCGACCAGGACTGACGGGCGAGAATTTCTTTACCCTCCTTGATTGCCAGGAAAATGATGGAAAGCGCACCCAACGTAATGGCAAATCGCACCAGGGCAATCCATAATCCGACTTCTCCAGTGGCAAAGCCTGTTCTGAAAATCGATAGCCACACTCGATCCCAAGCTTCTGATGTGGCTTGACTAAGTTCCAAGGTGTTGGCAACTGTGTTAGCGGCTGCTCCGGCTGGATTGTTTTGAAGCTGCGCCAAAACTGGCAAAATCATTCCCGTCATCGATTAGACCTCCGAACCCTACTCACCCAACGCCGAACTCAAAGCAGATGGAGTGTTGGAGGCTGGGACTGTTTGACTGCTGGTTGCTCTATCTCCGGCTAACGTCTTACCCCCAGGCAGATTAAGCCAGGTCATGCCACGAGCGGCAGAACGAGCCGTTGTTCTTTCATTGCGACGATCCGCGACGTTGCGTCCAGTGATGGATTCAGCCATTTGCGATTGCAATAGTAGATCTTGTGCGCGATCGATGCGGGCTTGTTGTGCTTCACCAAACTGTGCTGCCTCAATCTCCGCCTGCTTACCCATTTGCAGCGAAACGTTCTGCAAAATCTGTTGGGTGACATCTAGACCTTGAGATTCTTGGGCTAGAGAATCGCTGGTACTAGCAGCATTTCCAACAGCAGTCAGATTCTGCTTTCCTCGCGCTTGTGCTTGCTGACTCAACACAGAACCGTATGCTGTTCCCCGGCTGGCATCTCGCTCGGAACTTTGAGCCAGGTCAGCTTTGACACTGAAGCTGGGTTTGTCTGTTCGATTTTCTAGCGATGCCGCGAGTTTGGAAGGAGCCATATTGTCGCCACTGCCCTGGAAAATGGCAGCAGTTAGTTGAGATAAGTCAGGGATGCCTAAGCCTGCTAGGGTTGATTGTAGCAATTGATTGATTGCTCCATTGTCAAATCCAAAAATGTTAGCGATGTTTGACCATCGGTTTGGATTCTCCAGTACTTCTCTCGCTGTATTGAAAATCTCGCCTGGTTCGCCTGCAACATTTACCTGATTTAGAGTACCACTCTGAATTGGTCCAGCAAACCCACCAGTACTTACTGGCAGTCCAGTTGAATCTGTGTATTGAGCAGATGCTTGTTGAGGTTGAATGAGGTCGAGGGATGCGGCGATCGCTAGAGCAGAAAGCGACGAAGTGACAAAGAGGGTGAATTTGGATGAATGCATTGCAATCTCCTTCAATGGAACATCAAGGGAATTAACTGGCGCGTGCTGTAACAGAAACTAATTCGGGAGTAGGTTGAGAAGTGGCTGAAATCGGCTCAATGGTTGGTTCCATCCCAATATGGGCAAAGCCGTGCCCTTCTTTGAGAGCGGCGATATAAGCAGGTGTAAACGCGGCTAATCCCTCAATCCTGCCGATTTGAGTGTTGGGATAGCGGGCAAGAACACGAGTGCGGGCAGCCCGTTCATCTTCACCACTGGCAACTGTCGCCAACAGCATTTCCGCAGGATGGTAACGGGCATTCCAAAATCGACCACTGCGCTCAATCAACCAGCACGAATACAGTCCAGATCGACGAGGTAAATAGGCTTCAGATGAATTGTGAACAATGATATCCATCGGGTAGCCCAAGTAGCGATGGAAAGACGCACAGGCGTTTGCCGTGAGTCGTCCGGTAAGACGATAGGTCAGGTTTTGCAAAATCATTGCGCCTGCTGAACAGGTCGCGATCGTGTCTGGATCTTGAGAGGACAGCAGAATGGAGATTCCATCTTTTCGTGCTGTGGCGCACAACTCACCCACAACATTGGCAAACCCATCCTTCTTCAGCAGAGTGGATAGCTCATCACCGACAAATAGGCTTTTAGGATGTGCCAGGGCATTACGGATGCAGGCTCCATGCGCCACGATCGATAGCACCAGCGAATCCAAATCGTTGCTGAGTCCAGTCAAGGCAAAGAACTTCATCAAGGGTTCTGGTGATAACGAACTGGGACGACCGATCGCATCCCCTAACGGTGAAGCCAAGACTGCCTGAAGCCGTGAGCGAATTTGGTTGATTGCTTGAGCATCGATCGCTTCAAAGGAGTTGAGGTTCAGACGCTCTTTCGAGATGTAGCGGATGAAGTCATACAACGTTGGCATTTGCTGCCATTCGGGCGATCGCCAGCCTGCTTTGAATGCTTGATTGTATCGCCCCACTATTTCTGAATCATCCAAAAACACATCTAACCCTTGCAGCAATAAGTCGTCCACTCGCTGTGCCAGGTGAGGATAGTGCAACTTGCCCATGACAATGGTGTTGAGTGCTTTGCGGGCAAACTCTTTCCACGATTTGAGGCGCGACTCAAACTCTTCCCCGCTAAAGGCTCGAAGATCAGGTGGTTCCAGCAAGTTATTCCGTGCTTGACTGATATCAAAGTATGCGCCTCGTTCTGGTCCTAATGCCTCCACTAAAGTCTTGAAGGTTGACTCTCCAGCAGCAGTTGGCATGTCCATTCCCACCACAGGAATATTCGACATTAAGGCACGGGTGATGAATTGAGACAGCAGCACAGACTTACCAGAACCAGTTTGTCCGGTCAGCAGAGCATGAACAGTCTGTTCCTCAAACAGGTCTACATGAATTGGTTTACTCCCTTCTGCCGTAACAAATTCCACTCCGCGACGATCGAGATCGCGTGGAACCGTAAGCGGTAACACTCCAGCAACGGTCTCATTATCCAAAGTCAGGCGACGGTCTTCGGTGTCCAGCAGCCCGTTGAACTGCAACAGTCGCTGGAGTGTGATTGGTAAGGTTTGGAGCCACATTTGCCAGCAGACATGACGGGATCGCACGACATTGGCAGAACCGAAGGAATTTGCCAACATCTCACAGGCGCTGTCCAACTCATCAGAGGTATTGCGCCAAACCGTGAAAACAACCGCAACGTGCAGCGCGGATGCTCCTTTGTAAAGCTTACGCTGAGCGTCAAAACTCTCTTCGGCTTTGACTTCAGCACCAATATCGCGTCCCTGTCCCTTAGTAAACGCATGGGTAGAAGCCGTTCGAGATTGACGAGCGGTTCGCGCTAGGTTGTCGTTAATCAGAAAGCGTGAGGCAGGTACAATTTCAACGAGTACTTCGGTATCGCGCACGTAGGGCTGAGACGTCGCTTTCCAGAGGGCTGCCAGTTGAGTGCGAGTGTTGAGCCAGCCCTCAACGGCATCCTGCATGAGCAACAAACCACCTACCCGACGGTTAACCCAAACACACTCCCGGTTCTGCCGATGTTCGGGACAGGCGGAATGTCCTTGAGTTCCCTGAATCAAAATTGTGGTGGAGTGTCGTTCTGCTAGAGTTTCTTCAATCAGTTCAATGCCCTCTACTGAATCTTGCCAGATGAGCAATTGCGGAATCGATGGAGCTGGAGTTTGGTTAAAACGCTGCCAGAGCCAGCCCCATAGGTCGGGTGCCGTCATTGGCGTAAGCTCCAGCCCAGCCTTGGTATTGAGCAGTCGTTCCCAGTTGAGAAAGGCTTCATATCCTTTGCCCATGACCTGTACCAGGAATTGTTTATAAGATTCATCCTTGGCACCCCGCATGGCATCCAGCAGGTTGGTCACACGCTGCGAAAGCTTGCTGATCCAGTCTCCCCAGCGCTGCTGACCGTCGGCATTAATGGTGTAGGTACAGAAGATCAGCGAATTCCACTGTCGGCGATCGCCCGTGTGAGTGAGCTGCTGAATCCGCTTTTGCTCCGATCGCCCCAACACCATTGCCAGAGGATCTGGAGTCTGTTTGACAAGGGTTTCAAGTTCTTGCTGACGTTGATGGTCATCGGCAAAGCAACTCATGTAGAAGCGCAAGGACTCCCCAGCAGGGCACTCTTTCATCGCCTCTTCCAACTGAGCCGCGATTGCCATGATTTCTTCGCGGGTCAAGGTAGTGTGCAATCCCTGTAATCGAAACCCAAAAACCAATTGCCAGTTTCCGCCTTTGTTTAGTAAATAAGCCCCAATATCCCGGTTGTCCTTAACCAACCGCGTCATGCAGCAAAGGTCAAGGAAGTTCTCGAATGGGTAGAGGCGATGGGATTGTCCTCGTTGATCCATCACGGATGTTGGTTTTAGTTTTTCCTTCATCGTTGTCTTCCTTTTGGGTTGCCTCGGTGTGTCGCTTCATGAACTCGCAGGAGAGAATGGTAGCGGCAGTAGCCTGTTGTCCAGTCCGAACCTGGCGTTGATTTGAATCGATCTGTGAAGTCGTAGGAATGTTTGCCGGTGAGTAGCCACCAGGTTGCAATCAACCAAAAGCAGACGGCAAAGAAAGCGGCTAATCCCAGACTGAAAAGCTCCATCGTCACAACCCATGAGCCGATGATGATAGCGATCCAGGGCAGGATTTGATTAGCAGGAACAGGACCAATGCTGGGAATCTTCCCTAAAGCTTTATTGACTTTGACAAAGTCCCTATCTGGATCTCGAATTGACATAATTTTGAAGCTGTAAAAGATGTCAACTGAAAGATGTGAAATTATCCTCCAGCACCTCCTTGAGGCACGAAGATGGCAGTGATCACGTCCAGTCCCAAGACAACACCGAATGCCAGACCGACTTGAGTTGCGATCGGTCGCCAATCGTTACCCTGCTGTGCCTGGTTATAAGCAAATAGGGCTGCCGCTGCCACCAAAAGCAGGAAGATAGCCCGGATTACGTTAAACACCAGACCGATAGACTCTTCTGAAATGCCTTCTCCACCGCCTGCACTTTGGGTCGCAAGTTCTGTCACAAATTCCTCCATGCCAGACAGGAAGATGGCATGAGCTGGGGTAACGGTATTGAGGGTGAGAGCGATCGCGCCAATTGGAACCAGCAAATGCCAGGGACGGATCTTGGTACGCCACTGCTTGTTGAAGTAGGGCAATCGACTTCCGACCCAATTAAGGGCAAAAGCAGCCAGAGAGCCAATAGTCAGAACGGCTATCAACACAGGTGTTTTGTAGAAGAAGTAACCAAACATGCCTGCCCAGGTGGTGAGCCAAAAATAATCTTGGGCACCTAAACCAAACGTGGAACTCATGTGGATAAAAATGTTGGCATGTTTTGAGCGAGTTCTATTTTGAGTCAGCATAAAAGCAAGTACGTTTGAACGTTGTTGACTCATCATGTGCAGTTGTAGTGGTGTAGTACCTCTGCCACTTGTCTAAAGCCGCTTAAACCTGTTTGATCGCAAGCATTGAAATCGCCCAAAACTTTGAACCGTAATGCTTCTGAACGGTAGCGATGCAGCGCTTGTTAGTTCTCCTTGAATTAAAGAATCAGCAAAATGGCAGAGATTCAGCGAATATCTCTGGCTTACTACGTCATCAATCGTCAGCATGGGAGTGGAAATCTGGCAGAGGTGAAGTCAAATCGCCCAACGCAAAAATGATCTTGGACGTAATTGCATCAGGTTATGAGACAAATTCGTCGATTCCAACCGACTTTACTGCCAGAAAGCAAAAACCTGTTGCCAATGTGCTTTGTGGGGTTAAGCATTTTTGTCGGACTACAAACAATGCTGGTAATCTTTTTGAGTGTCAAAGTGAATGACTTGGCAACGCGCAAGACTACCTTTGTGCAATTGGTTGATGGTCGAGCGGTTGCCATTCGTGAAGAAGCAATCACCTACCGCACACCTGACTTGGTGAAAAATGTAGCGCGACAATGGACAATTTTAACCTGGACTTGGGACAGCAAACTTCCCGGCACGAGTAAGCCGGATGCTGGGCAAAAGATTGGCAGTAACCGCCTGCCGACCACAGCATACTTGGCATCCTTTTTGCTCCAGGGAAAAACGAAATCCAGTGGTTCTAGTTTTCGGGAGGAGTCACGAAAAACGATCGCTGAATTAACCCCAGCGGGTGTGTTTAGCGGCAATACCCGTTCCACCATTCTCATCAACTATGTTTCAGAGCCAAGAACGATCGCACCAGGTAGATATGAAGTAGATATGGTTGCTACCCGCAATGTGATTGACCAGTCAGGGCAAATTGAGGAAATTCCCTTCAACCGCACGTTTACTCTGGACGCTGTAGATATTCCCAAATCTCCATTGGGCAAGGATGCAACAGATGTTGAACGAGCGGTCTACAACGTTCGAGAAGCCGGACTTGAAATCACCGATATTAAACCGTTTAACCCAAATCAACCATGAGTAATCAGCATAATTCGATCCATGTTCTGCCCGATGAATTAACATCTCAATCGACTGAATCAAATCAAGCAGGGCGTGAAATTGATCCAGTTGAAGCGGCTCGGTTAGCTGGCTATAACCCGGTAGAAACAGAGCAGCTTGTTGAGTCGGAATACAAACTGGTGCAGGCGCATGAGGGAGGTGATACTCGCCCCAAACACGAGAACCCGTTAATGCGATTGGCAACGGTTGCGCTGCCGATTGGCGCGATCGGTGGTGGGGTATTTGGCATCTGGTTTCTGTTCATGGCTCCCAAAGGTGACAAGCAACCCGAAGTAATTGCGTCACCCACCCCAACACCTACGCTTGCCACTGATAACGAAGGTGCCCTGAAAAGCCAGCTTGCCTTTCAAGATCAGCAAGCACTGGTGGAAAAATCAGAGGCAAAGCCGAAAAATAAGAGGAGCAAAGAAGTTAAAGCTGTTGAGCAGAAGCCTGTCAGGACTCGTCGGACGGCAGCGGTTTCTGAACCGGAGACAATTCGTAGTACAACTTCTACCCGACGCTATTCTTCGCCTGCTCCGACACGAGTTGCTGCTGCGCCTGCCGTGTCTTCTCCGAAACCAGAGGCGGTTGATCCGTTTGCTCGATGGAATGCTTTGGCAAAATTGGGACAACAGGGAGCGGAGAATCAAGCAACCTCTGAAACTGTGACCGTGAACAATCAGCCGCCTGACAATGCCAACACGAACGGGCAACTGATTCCAACAGTACAAGTGGGAATGCAGCCCGCTACGGAAGCAGCATCTGAGGAGCCAGAAACCACTGAACCGACGGATTTGCCAACGCTTTTGCAACCCCCTACATTCCAGTTTCCGGTTGATACTCAAATCATCGTTGCCTCAGCCAAACCTTTTGGAAGACTGGGTTTAGGCGATTCATTGACGTCAGAAGAGCGTATCTTGCAAGCCGATGTTGAAGCACCTCAATTCTCTCAGCCAATGCGTGTTGCGATCGGAACAACGGTGTCAGCCAGAGTTGTTGTACCGATGATTGCCAGTCAGGAAAGTAAAGGACTGGGACGATTTGTGGTGGAGCTTACTCAGGATGTTCCAGCAACGGACAGCAGAGTCGCGTTGCCCAAAGGTACATTGCTCATTACTGAGATTACCAACGTTGAAAAGCAGACCAATCTGGTGAATCAAAGTGCCGTTGCGATCGTCTATAAAGATCGATCAGGCAAAACTCAACAACAACAGATTCCAGCGGAGAGTTTGTTAGTGAGAGGACAAGAAGGTGAACCGTTGATTGCCAAATCTAACAGTGATCCAGGAGGTGCGATCGCTGGACAGGATTTTCTGGTTTCCTTACTGAGTGGACTGGGCAAAATTGGCGAAGTGGTGAACCGCCCACGAGAGGACAATACGATCATTTTTGATGGATTGGGAAGTTCGCAGGTGTCTCGACGCACAACCCGTGAACCGGATCTGCTTGCGGCTGCTCTGGAAGGAGCGTTTGGGGTCGCAGCGGACCGGCTACGGCAACGCTCAGATAAAACAACTGATGAATTGCTCTCGAAACCAAATGTTTTAGTCGTCAGGAAAGGCGAAGAAGTGTCGGTGGTATTCAATACCTTCTTTGAAATTCAGAGGTAGAACATGATCAGGCAGATTTTACCTTTAATGCTGGCGGTGAGTTTTACACTGGTTCAGCCGCTTACAGTTACGGCACAGGAAATCATTCGTGTTTCTCCAAAGACAACCAATCAACAACCTACTACGGTGAAGGTTTGGTCTGGACGAGCAACCGCGATCGACTTTAGTGCGACTAAGCAACGCATCATGGCATTGAGCCGAGATACGTGTAAAAATTTATCATATGGGCATCAAAGCTTTTCTGCTACTAGCTTTCAGCAATTTTTACTGGCAATGGAATGGCAGTCTCCAAGGGCTGTGGAATTGACTGTAGATCCACCACATAATCCCCAAATCGCTTTAATTGTCGAGTCAGGTAAGGGCTGAGAACTGCCAGCGATTCTCGGTCTACCTTGTGCCCCTCTGAATGCAAGCTTTGGATAGCCCAAGAAATATCCACTGCATTTTGCAGAATAACGGCACAAGCCACAACATCAAGGTATTTGAGTCGTTTCTCTTGCTCTTCTGGGTCGTTCTCAGTAATCATGCCATCCTTGCCGAAGAAAAGCCAGTGAGTGAACTGATTAAATCCCTCTACTACATTTGTACAAGCCGTAATTTGTTGTCGCAGTGCTTGGTCAGAAATGTACTGCAACAGAAACACCGTTCGCACCACCAACCCTAATTCCCGGAATGCCTGGTATAGCTTGTTTTTACGACTCTTTGTACCCAGCTTCCGCAAGATCGTAGATGGCATCAGCTTACCAGCCTTGATGGATAGCGCAACCCGCATCAAATCCTGCCAGTGGGTCTGAATCAGCTTCCAATTAACCACATCGGTAAATAAGGGATCAAGGTACTCATAAACAGACTCCATACTGGGACGTACAAAGGTGTAATCCTGCCAGTTGCGAATTCTAGGCATCAATTTAATCCCCAGTAGATAGGCTAAACCGAAGACTGGAACAGATTGTCCTTGGGTATCAGCATGCAAGGTATCGGGTTGAATGTCAGATGTGTTTTTGAGCAGCCCATCGAGAATATAAACCGCTTCCCAGACCCCACAGGTAATGAAGTGCGTGAATAAGGCAATGTAAGTATCAGAAACATGATGGTAAGCAATGCCACCATACCCACCGTAACGAATGTGATACTCCGAAAGGAGATTGTTTTCATAGGTCTCGAACTTGCAGCCATCAGCCGCAGCACGCTTGCCGGTTCCCCAGAGTTTCGGCAAATTGAGGCGGTTGTAGGCATTGATCATATCTGTCATGGCTGCCTGTAATTTGGGCACATTGATATGACGACGATGAATGTAGGACACTTGGTGGGACGTAATGTGTCCACGAGTGTGTCTCGCTGTTTGATTGGCACCTAAATTGCAACCTAAGCCAAACACAGTCAAAAGGTAACGCTCTACAGGATTGTCTAGTTTGGGTTCTGAACCTGATTGCGGACCAAAGTGACGAGTCCAGTTCAGCCAATGTTCAACGTTGGTGAGGATGTCGAGAATACTGCGCTCTGGCAGCCGTTGCTGAATTAAAGCTTCTAGCTTGTCAGCACCGGCTGGTTTAGTTAAAGCTGGAATACGCTTGAGGACGGGTTCTCCAGTTGCACTAAGCGTGACTTGAGTGCCATCCTTGCAGACCTGGTCTACTACACTCGCCACTTGCGTCAACCACTGCTGCAAATGCTTTACAAAGGTTTCTGGTGTCGCTGGAATTTCTAATTCCTGGCAAAACTGTTCAATTTGCGGTTCACAAACATCCCAAGCAAGCAGTTGTTCACCAAAGTCAGCAAAGGCTTCTGACCCCACAACACAAGCATCACCAGTCTTCAACTCTGCTGCCAGGTAGGTGAAGAGGCAGATTTCGAGCAGAGGGCGAACGAATAGCTCCTTCTGATCCTGGTGCACGACCACTAAGCGCCGCCAAGGGGCACTCACGAAACTTAAGTCAATGCCATCGGTTGGTAAATGCCGCTGTCGCCGCTGCTCATGTTGCAACACAAAGGCAAGCACGTCCATCACGCTCTGGTCTTGAGTGGTGGAACGAATATCTAACGAGCGTACCAAGCTGAAGAGAGCCTTGCGATGGGGAATATAAAACCGCCAGAGCAACGGTAAATGATTGTCGCCGTCATAGGCAGCGATCTCTTCGTATTGCTCCAGAATGGCTGTAGTACCGCCATGAGCCGCTAATAGTGTTTTGACTTGTGCTCCGAATGCTGCATGATCCTGATTCTCATCCGATGCTCTGACGATCTCAGCAAAGACACTCAACAGAGTTTCCGTTTGGGCACGGTGCTTCTCTCTCAGTTCAACCAGTCTGTTTTTTGCCTGCGTATGGAGTTTCTGCATTCGTTTGAGAAAGGTTTCCACCAAAGCATCACGCGCTTTAACTTGTGCTTGATAGAGCAAGCACAGTAGTAGAGTACGGCGTTTTGACAATTTGACGTCCTGCAACTCTCTACTGTCGAGCACCTTCGCTTGTTGGGCAAACGCTTTAATTTTGGCAGGGGCAATCGGTGACAGTAGCCGCTTGGCATCTCCAAAACTCATCAATCGGTCAAATTTTGATTGAAGCTGCTGTAAATGAGATAGAGAGGCACTTTTGGCAGGAGACTTCAGCAGATTTAAAGTCGCTTGTGAGTCTGACGCAGCGGGTGACAATAATCCATCCAGGTACGCCTGTTCGGTTAGAGTTAACCCGCCAGCAACCCGATGAACCAATCGAGTGTTGATAATTGACCGAATATTTCCAGCTAACCGATCAAGCGTGCTGAAAGCAGGCAATTCGTAACGCTCTTTAATCAAGGCTTCAATGGCAACGTTGATCAAGTCTGCTGGATAATCCTTGACCTCAGCCGCAGTCGCGATCACCCCTGCCGCTAATTTTTGAGCTTCTCTGCCATATGGTTTGACACCCAAATATTCTCGAATTGCTTGCTGATATCGATAGCGGGTAGGAAGTGTTGGAATGGCTGAGACCCACGAGTTTAATTTGAGATCAGAACGGAGATGGTTAATCACAGAAACAGGGACAAATTTGGAATGAGGAAAATATCCCAAGCGTTGAAAGGATTTGAGCAGAACCATCATCCGCAATGCCCCACTTTTGCTACGGGTTTGGGACTCGACAAACTTCACTTCTTCAAGAGTTGGTGTGTAAAGGTGCGTCAACTCTTGAGCAGACAGGTGAGATTTGAAGCGTGGATAGGCAGTGCGTTCAACAGCAGTCATGAATTTGAAACTTGCAAAGTCAGAGCAAGCTTCCTTAGAGTATCAGGCTGCAAAATATTCTACACTAAATCTCAAAACGAGATTCTCTTGTCTCAAATTCATGTGGACTAAACTTGGACTGTGTGACACGTCTTGTAGTACGTGAAAAGCCTGGAACATCGTGAGACTGAGAAGGTGGTCAACTCCAGCCCCAAGAGTCTGAAACCTTGATTGGATTTCGCTTTTCATTCAGTCTCATCTTCTTGCCTAGTTGCCTCCCGCGCAAACGGACAATACTTTTGTTTTAGTCGATAAAAGCCTTGCTGGATAAGGCTTTGATGCCCATATGATAAATTTTTACACGTATCTCGGCTCAATGCCATCATCAGTGTTGTACTGGCTGATCCCTCAAAGCTAGTTTACAACGCAGATCTACCCATAGAATCGGGTCAAGCATCCACACTCTTTCTCAAACAAATTCAGCCCCTCAAGTTTCCTAGTGCAACGAGGGCAAACTTGACTAATCTATTTATCAAAACCGTAGATGCTCAGGGCAGGCAACAGCTACATGTCTTCAATGTGTCGGCTGCACATGGCTCACCTGAGTACAGCAGTGTGCAGGTGTCGAAAACCGCTTCCCCAACCAGTTCAATATTGCCAACGCTTTCAACTTCAGAACTATTAGATCGGGTGGAAGCAGGAACGCAAGTTGCGATCGCGCGTGGACTTGCGAAGTCTGATGATCCACTGTGCGATCGGGTAAGGCAGTTCCTCAAAGATACCAGGGATGGAGATTCTATCCAAGTTGCTGCAAACCGAGCAGGTCTTTCACTAGCGTTGCTACAGAAATTAAGTCGTCTGGGCACATGAAGCAACCGTTATAATTTGGATTCTAGGTGTGTTTATCCAGCAATTTCTGGAATAGACTGTCAGATGCCCAGAAAGATGTGCTTTGAAGGCGTTGAACAGCAGTAGGCAGATCGAGCCGTTTCATAGTGGCAGCTTGATCGAGAATTCCAAGAATGCCCGTGATGGTAAGTCCTTTTTCGAGAGCAGCACGACGAGCTTTCATGTCATCTAGCAGGAGCAAATTTGCATTGAGTGATTGGGCTAACAGAATAGCTTCCCGTTCTCCAGGATCGAGCGTATCGACGATCGCATCTGATGGTTGATTAACAGACCGGATCTTGAGCCAATCAGGTGGAGTGACAATCCAGTTTTGGACAAGAGCAGGAGCAGATGCATCCGACAATTCGTTGTAAACGGCTTCAGGAATGACGATTTGCTGAAACAATTCTGGGAGTAAATTGATGTGGTCAATCAGAATCAGGTAGTTAATGGGAGATGTATTGGAGACAACAATCATTCTGCGCCTAGAACATTGCGAATATTTTGAACATCTTGCTCTAGATCACCTTCTGTATAGGGCAAGTAGGCTTTTTCATGCTTGAGGAATTCATAGGTTTCCCAACGGGAAGAAAAGTTCAGCATTTGCCGGACTTCCGCCGCTCCAATCCGCCCCTGGCGATAATGATCAGCCGCAATCAGTTCCAGTACCCGACGAGAAATATTGCTAGATTGGAGTTGATTTGCAATGTCATCAGGAAGTTCGATCGTGATTTGCATATTGGGTTCATCCTTGAGTTTGTTTATCTACAAATACGTTGATTTTCGCGTCTACAAAGGTTCATCAAGTAAGAAGTATTTGGTGAAACCTGCGACGACAGCCGCTGCATATAAATGCCATGCATCATTTTTGCTGGAATCGGCATAGTCGCAAAGGGAGCGAATCACTAGGCAGCGAATCGGCTTAAACTGTTGCCGTGCTGCTTCCATAACCCCATATCCTTCCATTTCGATAGCCAGGGTTTTTCGATTTACAGCAGCTATTGCGTCACGGGTTGCAGCATCGGCTATCACGTTATCACCGGAAGCAATTACGCCTACATTAATTTGAGGGCGAGTATTGGTGTTATCAGGACGAGCCGCTAAAATTGGAAAATCCTCTTTGGGTAATGCCTGGACGCGATCTAGAAGAGTAGCATCTACAGGAATTTGTTTGGGTTCAGGAAGTTTGCCCTCAGCCGTGATTTTTCCTAACTCATAGTAATAAACATCTTTACCGATGACGATATCGCCTAAATTTTGTTTGGATTCTGGTTTGGCAGTTGCTGCAATACCAACCATTAAAACAGCTGACGGTTGCCAATAGCTAAGGACATCGCTAGCCAATAGTGCTGCATTCACGTTTGCCATATCTAATGATTGAGCCACAACCACTTCATAACACTTGCCATTGCTCAAGGGTAAGCATTTGCGCCAATAGGTTCGGGAGCCATTACGGACACGATCAGCTTTCTCATCAATCTCAAAAGCTGTCAGAACCGCTAAACGTTCAATTTCAATTGCAGTAAGAATAGCAAAATCGGTTTTCATATCTTTATCTTGTTCTTTTTTAGTAAATTCCTGAACCCATTGATAAATTTCATAGTTGTAAAATCCACAGCGTGATTGAATGGCGGCGATCGCTTCTAAGGGTCTTTCAACAACTGTGATTGTTTCAGCAAGTTGTCTTAGCTGAGTCAAAACTTCAGCATTACCTAATGCCTTTGCAGCATCCATTGAATTTCGACAAGTGTCTTCGTTTTGGCTATCAAGAGCCATTTTGAGTTGTTTTACTACTTCTTGATAGTCTTTAAATGGTTGTAGAAAGTCTGTAGATGCCTTTCGGATAGAATACTCGTCATCTTTGATTACTCTTGAGAAAATACTGGATAAGCCAACTTTCCCTTCAAACTTCTTTAAGCCGCTAACTGCTAATTCACGAGCTTCCTTATTTTCAGTTTGAAGAGCCTCTTCTAAAACAGCTACTCCTTTACGGTTACTCAACACACTTAATGAGTAAGCTGCACAAAGGCGGATAGAAAAATTCTCTTGCTTGTGTAAAGCCTTATAAAGAGAAGGTATATCTTTATAATCGCCAATAAACCCAAGTGTGAGGATAGATTCTCGCTTAATGTTAATATCCTTAGAAATCACTAATTTCCTAATTTGGGATAATGCTTCTGCTGCATTTAACGCACGTAGGGCTTTAATAGCTGCTTCACAAATATACGCATTATCTTTTAGACAACGAATGAGAGGCTGGATTGCTACTGGATCTTGAAGCTGTCCTAGAGCATGAATAACAGAAGCACGCACAACTTGATCGTCTTGAGATAACGCCTCAATTAGTGCTGTTACTACTCGTGAGTCACCGATCACGCTCAAAGAGATTGCAGCACTGGAACGAACTGAGGCATGTGGATCTCTTTGTAATGTATGGATAAGTGCAGTCAGAGCATCTTCTAGCAAGCTCTTATCAAGCCAGATGCCAAGTAAGCCTATTTGAGAAGCAGCATTTGATCGAACAATCCAATCATCTTCCGACAGGAGTTGAATCAAAATTGGAATAGCTTCAGAAGTTTTCGTTGCACCTAGAAGATTTAGAATATCGCGTTTAGTATCGGTATCCCCATTAGCAAACTTTCCGCTTAGTAGACTGATTACTTCTTGGGGAGTATACTTTCCTAAATATTCAGCCGCTTTATTCCTAACAATAGAATCTTTGTGTTCTAGTCCAAGCTTTAAGCATTCAACTGACTCGGTTACTTCTAACTCCCCTAAAATTTCTACAACAAAACTACAAACCAACCAGTTTTCATCATTAAGTAGTGGACAAAGATGTGAAACTATATCTGCATTATCTAATTTACCTAATGACTGTGCTGCTTTATGCCGGACAGAAGAATCAGGGTCTTTTAATGCCTTAACTAAACTTGTCGAAACTAATGCGTCTGAGAAATTGCCTAAAGCTCGTGCTGCTCGCCAGCGAGTATCAGAACACCCATTATTTAAGACATCAAATAAGTACGGTAATGCGTTCAGAGATCGAGATTGTTCTAAAAGCCAAATTGTGAGAGTTGGTGTGAACTTCTTATTAAGAATGACATCTACAGCGACCTGTTGTAGAGATGGCTGAACTTCTCCTGACAATCTTGCTCCTAACTCCAAATTTGTATCTAATGCTAGTTCTATTAATCTCTCTGTTTGATTTTCTAATTCTGGTAAACCAAGCATGAGAGCGATCGCTTCCGTCCACTTTACATAATTAAGATAATCTTGTTGGAATTGAGTCCATTGTTGTTTGGGTACTTTTTCGAGCCACTCTGGGTGATTTTGCACTTGTTCTAGCAATGCTTCTGCTGCGTAATACTCCTGAAGGGTCTGATGACAGAAGCGAATTTTGCGGTTTCCAAGCTGACCGGAGGCTTGCAGCAAGTGAAGACTCAAGAACTGATTCAAGGTTTTTGCCGAACCCAGGCGGTTTTGAGCATCAACTTCAGTCATATCTAAACTAAAGTGCGTTGGATCATCGGGTTTCTGAGACTGCATCATCTCAAATGCCAGCTTACTCAGGAGAAAACGCGATTCCGCTAGATCAAGTCCGGTTTTAGCTCGTTCAACATACAGGGCTGTAAAGGTTCGATATGCTTCCCCGCGAGTTGTAGGAGTTTCTTTATATGCTTGAGAGATGCTGTACAGCATCCACACCATCAAAGGTGTTTGCCCAAAATCTCTGACACGGTCTCCCAACTTTTCTATCTCAGCACGATCTCGATTGGAGAGCCGTTCCTCCAAAAATCGCTTCACCTGTTGCGGTGTTAGCGGTTGAATTTCCAGTTTGCGGTCAATGTCCCACCAGTCATTTGTAAATCGGCTAGTGGCAATCAATGCCTGATGCCGACATAGGTTTCTTAGCTCTGTTTTGGCAGGTTCATGAGGTAACTCATTCAAGCCATCTGCCATCAGCAATAACCGTTTTCCAGCCAGCAGTTGTTTGAGAGCTTCTTCATCCAAAGCAGGATCATGGCTTTCCAGGCTTTCTAATATCAGTCCCCGCACTCCAACGCGATCTCCTGCGGTTTTGTAATCCTTCAACTCCACCAATACTGGAATGGGAGCCTGTTCATCTTTTTGTGCTTTTTCCGCTACATCCCGAAGCAGCCTTTTCAGTAAAGTTGACTTTCCTGCTCCTGGACTGCCCACGATCAGAATTTTCTGGTGTCGATAATCCTCGATCAACCTTAAAACAGGTTTAGTAATTTCTGGGCGTTGCTCACCTGCTGCCTTTTGGTCATTTGCTGGCTTATCGCTCTTGGTCTTGCCGTCTAATACAAACTCAAACCAGGCATCCTTAATTTCGTCAATGAATGCATTTTCTTCCCACCAGTGCTCGTAGGTGGTACAAAGTGATTGCAAGTAGTCCTGAAAATCACTGGGAGAAGTCATGCAGAAGGGTACTGACAGAATTTGAGAGAGTTTTTTTCTATGATAGGCTGACAAACCACAAGATGTTAGCCTATTCCCTCATTCGCCCCTGCTCCTTTAACCAATTCAGCCACTCCATCAACTCTGAGTCTGTCAGCAACGCCTGACTGGTTTTACCAAAGCGGTGGTTGAGTGCCTCCCGAACTTGAACAGGTGTCCAGCCCAACCGTTGCCGATGCACGCTAATTTGCACCAAGACATCTGACAAGTCTGCAACCTCTAAACTCTCTTCATTGATTGGTTCTGCTGCCTCTGGCTCAAATTCCTCTGGAGCGATCGCACCACAAGCCAAATACTCTACTTGTTCTGGTAGTTCCCTTCCGATTGGAAGAACTGCCAATTTATCAGGTTCCGTTTTAGGGGGTTGAGCGGATGGCGCATGAGTATCCAGAATGCCTGGATTGGCAGTTACCCATCGTTGCGCCTCTGCCATCAAGATGGGATCGCCAGAATCCCAATACTGCTGCATCCGCTGAATTCGGGCAGCTCTAGCCTCTTCCTGCTTGCGCTGCTTATCCTGAATAGGCACTTGTCTCGCTGCTGATCGGTCAGCCTGGCTCCGTTCCTGAATCTCAAACAAAATCTGCTGAACATAGCGAATTCCTTCTAATTCTCCCTGCTGTTCTGACGAGTGGATCGATGAATTGGAACTGATATGAAGGCTAGACTCCTGATCTGGCAAGCTATTACCATCTATTGAAGAGCGATCGAGTACTGAAAAATCCCTACAGCCATTACTGGTTGGGCTATTACCGTCATTTCCTTGTAATAAGCTTTTAGGGCTTTTCTCAGTGGTTGCGCCTCTAGCGCAATCCACTGAAAAGGCTGTTAATGGGTTTGGGGGGTCTGGGGGGTTTTCCACAAGGTGTGCTGGATGCCAAAGGTCGCGATGACGATAGAGAGAACCCCCACCAATGCCGTAGCTGGTGAGGGCGTGAAAGCGGGCGGTTGCGTTGGTGGGAAGAGTGCCTTTGTTCAGTAAGTCCGCGATCGCTTGGCGGATTCGTTCTCGTGCTGCCTGCGATCGTTGCTGATTCCAGGTCAGTGCCTCTTCCGCTGTCGCTGGAATGATTTCTGCTGGAGCTTGCTTGGATTGTCCAAAGGGGAAATAATGGCTTGCTTCCACACACTGTGCCCACTCTTCCGCTCGATGCTCGATTTCACTTTGGTGACGGCACCACTCTTCATAACCAGGGAGAGATTTGGCAACCCTCACAATGTCATTCACCAGTGCTTTGCCTGTCAGCGGCTCACACCCGTACAGTAAATGTCCAAAGATGTAGCTCCGCATGGCAATTCGACCCAGAATGTAGTTAGTCTGTCCAGAGCCGCTCCAACCGGCTTCGATGTCGGCATTCAGGTCGTTGAGAAACTTATCTGCTTTACCAGAAAGGCTGTAACGTTTGCGTCTGGCTACTTTGAGAACCTGCTGAAGGATTTTGGCATTGACATCATTGCGGTGCTGGGAAAGTCGCCACTGCTGTACGAAGGTCGTTTGGTTGCTGTTAGTCAGATCCCAGTCATCACTCAAGATGTAGGAACCGGCTTGCATGGGCAGCCGGTGAGCGGCATAGAGATTAGGAATTCCCTCCGTAACGAACAGTCGCACATTGGGAAAGAGTTCCAGTTGTCCAAGAGTTGGTTTGAAGCCAGCATTCTCTAGAGTGGCTTGCAGCGCGAGTGACAGTTCCCAGGTTTTCTGGGGTTGTTCAAAAGGAAAATAGAGGTGAATCCCACCGCTGTAGCTAGAAGTGCAGGCGATCGCGCTAACCAATCCGAGTGGTTCAAGTGCCGCCAAGATGCGGGAGACAGCAAAGGGATCTCGCTTCGGGTGATAGATGCTGCCAGCATCGATGTCCAGTAAGCAATATTGAGTTTCGGCACCGAAGCGAACACCGTAGAGATAGGCTCCCTGATGGATCAGGCGATCGCTCAGGGGATGGCGGCTCTCAGTTTTCCATTCAACTTTGCTTTTGGGGTCGGCGTGCTCTGCCCAGATGTAGTCATAGCGATGAGGAAAGAGTGAGAGAAACTCGTCATCCCACTCCTGGATGTACTCGAATTGCTTGGAGGTTACTGTTTTCGCAAGAATCATAGCGGCTCCTTAGATAAGTGGAGCCGGGACAGTTTAGCCGTAGCCATAGAGAGGGTGGCGGAGGCGAGTCAGAAAGCTCACCCAGACTTCGCATTTGACCAATTGCGCTGTTCTAGCTTTCTGACAAAAGCAATATTGCCGATTTCTCTAGCCGCTAATTTCTTTAGCTTAAGTAGGGGTTAAACCGTTAAAGCTGTCAGGTGTAACGGTTTGTGTGCATGGGATCTAGCAACCTGTCACTGGCAAAACTACAGGGATTCTGCAAAATGGCAGGAAAAATTTGCATAAATAACCCTGTTACCTCTTGCACATTGTGACAGAGGTAGTATCCTGAATAAAGATGCACAAAAAATACCCCACCAATTCTGAAGTTTGGTTTTGAAATCCAAAGCCTGTTTCAGAAACGGCTAGGAAACCGGGATGTAAAGAGGCTTTGGCGAGGCTCTGTCCCGGTTTTCTGTTGTGAGTCAGTGTTGAAGTCTTAGATGCTAGCTGGGGTGCTACTTACCTCCCTGTAACTGTTGTCATGATTGCCATGAACTCAGGACAAACCAAGATGCACGATAGTTTGTCCTGTCATTTGCAGAGCCGAGTCACAGAGAACCAGATCAAATTGAAGATCGGATTCAACAACAGCTACCTCTGCCACCTGGGCTAGCTTGATAAATAGCCAATGTTCACTTGAAGCCTTCTCAAAATGCTGGTAGCTGAAGACCTGCTCTAACGGTAGAGAAAAAACGGGATTGAATTTAGTCGCCTTTGATTTCTCGAACCTCCTTTCCTTTAAGGGTTTCACCACTAGTACGAATGTCTATAGTGTGGCTGCGGGTGAATTATGACAAACTTTCCAAACTCGCGCTTGCAGCAGGATCAGTCTTATCAGACTGATCGGAGTGTCATAAAACCCTGAAAGCCTTTTCCTGAAAGGATCTTAAATTCCTTTTATGGGAGCATACGGGTTAGTTTGTGGGAGCATACGGAGAGCTAATGGTGGTATTTGGAGAGATTTGTCATAAGGCTTAAACCCTCACAGCAAAGGAGGTTGAGAGCGAATTTCGTAAGAACTTTAGCTTATGACAAGCAAGATTTATGACACACCCAAACCACTTAAGCCTTGGCAGTAACGACGAGCGTGATCAGCAAGTTCATGGAAGCATACGGAGGAATTATGGGGGCATCTGGATCAGTCTGTCATAATCCTGTAATCCCTGCCAAGAAGGCTTTGAGGATCATTTAAGACAGCTTAATTTATGACAAAGTAGGGGGAATATGACAGATCAAAGGCTCAGAAGCTCTCGGAGGGAGGGTTCGAGTTCGGTGCTGATGGGGCGATCGCCCGATTCAATCTTGGCAATCAAGCTTTGATGCACCCCCAAGGTGCCGGCAAGTTTTGCCTGTGTCCATCCTTTTGCCTTCCGAGCCTCCTTAATTTGTGGTCCTGTCAAAGGTGCAGGAGGCTCAGACTTCAGGCGCTTTGTCTGCCGCTTACGAGAGCCATTCAGAGGTGCCATCCGGTCAGGGATGGGATTGGGAGGCTTGATGACTAACCGTTGCTCTAGCCACTGCTCAATCCAGCCTCTGGGCTTCTTAATTTTGGTGTCTGGTTCTAACCAATCTGGGTAAGGCTTGACGTAGAATCCCGCAGCCTGATCAGCTTCATCCGGCTGCCAGCCCAAGCTCTCTAAGAGTCCCAGAGCATGATTCCAGCGGTTGAATAAACTACGCGCTTTTTCACTACTCTGGCGAGCTTCCTGAATCACCGTTGTCGGTAGCACCGTTTCCAGTAGCGTCTTCACCCGATACTCATAGGGATTTCGGTCTCTAGCACGAATTCGTACATCCAGGGTCAGATGAATCGCTAATCTGAGCGTTAGTTCGTCGTGGTAGGGGTCTAGCTTCAGGATATTCAAAGCCAGGTAGCCAAACTGATAGAGGGCTTCCTTTGCCTTACTTCCAGCCTGGTTGAGAAAATGAGCAGTCCATAAGCCAGGACGGACGGTGATGAAAACTTCGTCTGGCTCATCGATTCTGCCCGTTCTCCAATCGAACTGTCCGTGGGGATCAATCAGCAGTTCCCACATTCTGCCGATCGGCGTACTGGCATCCACCTGATTTTTACCCCGACCTTCAACCCAGACGGCTTTCACGAGCAGACAGGAGAGCGCATAGGCAATACTGGCAACTTCATTCCGTTTGGTCGGCAAGCTCGTGCTGTGGTTCTTGTCCCAGCCAAATTCTTCAATAATATCGCTGGCTTTGAGCGTAAACGTGCTTTCCCAGGGAAGCGCCTGCCTCATGGCGTGGGCAGCTAGGATGAATTGTAGTTTGACTGTGTTAAACCCAAATTTATTAATGATTTGCTCTGCCGCCTCCCAGGGCAGTGCTTCAATATCTCCAGGACTGGTAATGTAATGTTCTAAATAATTACTTTGTTTATTTTTAGAGTGATACCGAAAATAGGCAATCCCTGAATCATCAGGTTTCCATAATGCAGTATTAAGCTGTGCAGAGATGCTGCTAACAATGGGTAAACCAGTCGGGATTGCTGCAACAGAATCAATTTTAGATAGAATTCTCTCAGTGGATGGAACTGGTTTTTTCCCACTGTTTTGGTGGGTGCCCAGCAGCCTCTCTAAGCCCGATAAGGGATAGTTTGGTAAATCAAGCTCTTGAACAATTAAGTGGGCAATACTTTCGGCATAGGACTTCTCCAGAAAGTTAATTCTGTTGCTGATAAAGATTGATTCTTTCTCGAATAGACAGCGATTCAGCTCAAGATAAAACTCTTCCTGACTGAGGGACGCTAAAGCTGCTTCGCCGACCTCTGCCTTCATATCCTCCACAGCCCAAGCAATCAGGTTTGACCAAATATCCTTAGCGCTTTTCTCCCAGAGCGTGTTTCTCTCAAAAAACTCTTTGATTAAGCTGCGGATTTGCTGAAGAACGTCTTGATCCAGGTTCGTTTTTAGTTGCAAAGAGCCTGAGTTTGCATCTTGCTCAACTTCAATCGAGGGCAGAGCTTTCCCAGAACCCTTTTTAGTCGTGGGCTGGGCTTGGGCTGATAACCTGTCCTTGTAAGCAGTAATCAGGTACTGGGAAATTTCTATCGTGACCCGCTCCAGTAAGCTCGATTTGCTCTGGAGGTACTGAATGGTTGCCTCAATTTGCTGAGGGTTCAGGTTGTCTCTGGCAGCTTGGATGAGGTGGCTTTCATGAGTAGAGATGGAAGCCTCCCCTTCGCTGACAGATTCCCGGTGGCTAAAGAGCGCAAAAATTGGTTCTTCAGGAACTAGCTCGACTTGAGCAGCAAGCTGAATCTCTCCATCTTGGAAATCAGGATGGAGAGGAGTTTGAGTCTCGGTCTGCTTTAGCTTGCGATCGCCCATGTCTACAATGATTCTCTCCAGATGCTAGCCCCCTTGCCGGAGCTGCCTTAAAGTTTGGCATAGCATACCCCAATTTAACACTGCCGCTCTTTAAAGAATTCGTGCCTATCCGAACGGGTAGAGAAAAGAGCAGGATCTTCGGTAGGAATTGTCCAACAGCTTGTTGGACAATTGGCAGGTTCTAAACCATCATTCCTTGTTGTCGCCCATTTCAACCTCCTTCTCAGCTTCCACTGTCAAAATATTCAACTGAGTTTCGAGTTCTTCAATGGTTGGTAGGCTTCCTTGTAAGGACTCCGGCAGGGCATCTCGCAGTCGGTAAGTTGCAACGCCGATCGGTGCTTGTACAGGCTGCAACGCATACTCGACCGTCGTTTTATCTTTTGTTTTGCACAAAATGATCCCGATCGTCGGCTGATCTACCTCCGTTTTCAGTAAGTTGTCTACTGCTGTCACGTAGAATCCCATCTTGCCAGAGAATTCTGGTTCAAATTCGCCCATCTTCAAGTCGATCACCACGTAGCAGTGCAGGCGAACGTGGTAGAAGAGCAGGTCCAGTTTATATTCCTTGCCGCTCACCTCCAGCGGATACTGGCTGCCCAGAAATGAAAACCCTACGCCCAACTCCAGCAAGAAATCGCGGATGTGATCGACGAGCGATCGCTCTAACTCCCGCTCCTGCACCTCTTTGCTCAGACTCAAGAACGAAAAATTGTACGGGTCCTTCAGCATCTGGTTAGCTAAATCAGACTGAGCTTGAGGCAGCACCCGGTCAAAATTGGTGATTGCCTCGCCCATGCGGTGGTACAGGTCGCTTTCCATCTGATGCACCAGCACATTCCGGCTCCAGCCGTTTTCGATGGTTTGGCGGATGTACCATAGCCGCTCCGAGGGGTCTTTGATGCTCTCTAGAATCCGAACGTTGTGCCCCCAAGGAATTTGTCCAACAAGCTGTTGGACAATTTGCTCATCCGGATATGCTTCCGCAAACGCCCGCATGTAGAGCAGGTTGGAGCGAGAGAAGCCGGAAATTTCTGGAAACTCTCGCTTCAGATCCTTTGCCAGCTTTTCAATCACCTTGGAACCCCAGCCTTGCTCTTGTTGTCGTTTCAAAATCTCACAACCAATCTGCCAATACAACAGCACCAACTCCCGATTCACTGCCAGGGCTGCCCGTACCTGGGAATTGCGGATGCGCTCCTTCAGGTCGTGGAGAAACTCGTCGTAGCGGAAGTTGGATAGCCCGTCGCTCATACTGATTGGTCTAAATATTTCTGTACTATACCGGGCTGTGTCGCTCTTGGTAACCCAATCTGGATGGTAGCTACCGCTTCAAGGGTTGCGAGTTTCATGAAAACCCTAGACCACTTGCCCTGCTGAGGGTGAGTGGTCTTTTCTATGCGGACCTCCTAATCTTATGAACCTTTCAACCCTTGACAAGCCTATCCAGCAATTGATTAAGCAACTCGATCGCCAACTTGGAAAAGGCACGCTCATGCGCTTGGGCGATGCCAAGCATCTGCAAATTGAAACCCTTTCAACCGGAATCCCAGAACTGGATGCGGTTCTCGGTGATGGATTGCCCAAAGGACGCATCATCGAAATCTTCGGGCCTGAAAGCTCAGGCAAAACGACGCTGGCACTCCAGGCGATCGCCCAGGCTCAACAGGCAGGGGGAATGGCTGCTTTCATTGACACCGAACATGCTCTTGATCCCGACTATGCCAAAGCGTTGGGTGTAGACATCGATCAACTGCTGGTATCCCAACCAGATTCCGGTGAAATGGCGCTATCGGTGGTTGAGTCGCTGGTGGGGTCAGGGGCGATCGCTCTGATTGTGGTGGATTCGGTCGCCGCACTCACCCCCCAGGCAGAACTCAACGGAGAAGTTGGGGACTATATGGCTGGGTTGCATTCTAGCTTGATGAGCAAAGCCCTCCGACGGCTCACGTCTCGGCTCAATGCCAAACAGTCCGACTGTATCTTGATTTTCACTAACCAACTGCGCTATCAAATTGGCGTAACTTACGGTTCGCCAGAAACAACGACTGGTGGTAGGGCGCTGCGGTTCTATGCCTCTATGCGCCTGGAAGTTCGCCGCATCCAAACGCTTAAACGGGGCTTCGACGAGTATGGCATCAAGGTCAAAATCAAAGTGGCTAAGAACAAAGTGGCTCCTCCGTTTCGATCGGTCGAGCTAGACCTGCACTTCAGTAAGGGCTTTCAACAGAACGGGAGTAAGCTAACGGACGGATTGCGCGAAGGATAAGAAACGTTGCTTTGCACAAATGTTTAGGGTGCAACTAAAAGAGCTTAAATAAGCAATTTCAGAGATTTTGCACCCTAAAATATCTCAACTTTTTTTCAGCAGCATACCTGTTCTAAATAAGCAGCCCTGGTGTTTAAGGTACAGTTTAGGGTGCAGCGTGATGCCTTACTCGCACACATATCCGCTTTGCTGCACCCTAAAAACTTGCTTCTATGCCTCGAAAACGCCGTTCTGATCAACATCCCGCGACTGTCCAAGAGATTGTGCAGCTCGCCTATCAACTGTCGTCTTCAGACCTGGACGAGTTGATTGCAGCATTGCTGGCGTTGCGGGAGGCGATCGACAAAGAGGAGGATGAAGAACAGGAAGCGACTGATTCGCCTTCACCGACAACCAATCGCAAAGGCAAATCAGCTCACATTGCCTGGAAAATGATTAACGGATGCGGACCCTATCCATACTTGCGATTTCGCGATGGGGAGAAGTACCGCAGCTACTACCTCAAAGGTCTTAGAAAGCAGAGCAAGGAATAATACGAGCTTTCAAAGCTCCAATTCATATGAACTAGAGTGATAAGGACCGTGATTAGGAGATGATTGGGTTTTATTTTGCGGCTTAGGTTTTGGTAATGGTTGGGGTGGGAGATACCCTTGGTTAGTGGAGCCGTAGGAATCTATTGATGTTTGGTAAGGCTCGAATGCGTTTCCATTGCTGGGATTAGGATTGGCAGCCGTATCCAGGTAGGGGGTGTCCAGTAGATTGGCGCGATCGTAGACATTTTCCTGATATCCAGAAGTCCAAGTGTCTGGCGGGGCGTAACCTGTCTGTTGCTGATCAGTAGCATCCATTGACTTATACCCTGTGCCATCACCATAGCCAGGGGATTTGTAACCCGGTGCTTCGTAGCCAGAGGATTGATAACCGGGTGAATTGTAGCCGGAGGAGCCATAGGCATCATCTGCGCCATAGCCATTGGGGTTAGTGTCATTCATGGAAGTTTCTCCTTAAGTGGGTGATCCGTTTACGAGGCAGCAGCATCACTATCAAACTGGAACAACCGCTGCTCCGGCATTGCCCATTGGCTGGTGTCCGGTGAAGCAGCGGGACGGGCGAACGATGCGCGGTTGCGAATCGCCAAAATTGCTTCTTCTTCCCGAATCATCGCAGGCACCATTAGCGATCGCTGCACCAGCAAATCCTCCAATGTGCAGTGTCCTGGTCTACTCTGATAAAACGCTTCCTGTGCTGCTTTTCGCACAATGAGAGCAATCTCGGCTGGAGTGCAGAGGTGGGTTGCTTTGAGCAGTCGTCGCCATTCGCGATCGCTTAGTGGTGAATGGGTAGGGTCGCGAAATGCTGGAAAGTATTTTGCCAGATGCAGATCGAAGATTTCTTTTCTAGCTCCGGCGTGAGGGAGATCAACAAACACGATCGTGTCAAAACGACGAATTAACTCTGGTGGGAGTTTCTCCAGTCGGTTGCAAGTAGCAACCACATACACCGGCTCAATCCGTTCCTGCATCCAGGTGAGAAGTTTGTTCGCCAGCCTGCTCTCTACACCTCCATCTACATCAGAACTCCAGCCTGCAAAGCCTTTTTCAAAGTCATCAAAAAATAGTACAACCGGGGCATTGATGCAGCACTGCTGAAGCAGAAAGTTGAGGTTCTTTTCAGACTGTCCTGGTTTGGGCGATCGCAAACTACCCCAGTTAGCAGCAATCAGTGGTACACCCATCTTGAGTGCCGCATGTTTGGCAGAAAGGCTTTTACCTGTTCCTGGTGGACCCCAGAGCAAAATGCCTTTCGGTAATGACAGTTCATACTGAGCAGCGTGTGGTGATAGTAGACTACAATCCCTGTCCAAGACAGCTTCCAGCAGATCTAACCCTCCAGCAGGGACATCAGGCTTGGCAATAAACTCCAGTCCTCGCCCTTTAAGCTTGGACACTTTGTGGGCAAGAACCGATTGAGCCAGTTCCACAATGCTGGAACAGCTTACACTCAGTCGAGACAGAACTAACTGCACCTCGCTATGTGGTAAACCCAAACAGGCACGTACCAGCAACCGTTGCTCTCCAGCCAGGTCAGGATGCTGAATGCAAAACTCTGACACTAGGCGATTGACCCCTTCACCTTCTGGAAGCGGATTTTCTAGCGTAGGAATGAGCGCCATCAGTTCGATCGGGAACTGCACATACTCATCGACCAATACAATCTTGAGGTTTGGCTGTTGCTGGAGGGTATAAAAAGTATCGGTCAATTCTGCTACTTGTTCGGCGCTCAATTCACCAGTGTCATCAAGCTCTAGGAGTCCTTCCACCATGAACCAGCCAGCGAAGTGGTGGTTGATAACGAATTGCAAGATATCGTCAATGCGATCGCTGCCGCAGGGTTTCAGCAATAACTTATTGTCGTGCTGTTCAACCTGCTGAAGCATTTTGAAGCCAGCGCTCCAAAAATGTAGTGGAGCGTCTGTCCAGGATAGAAACTGCTCTAGCAGCGATCGCCGTTCAGTAATTGGAGACTGAACGGCGACTAGGTGGGTGCCTGCTCGAAAAAGATTAGGAAGGTTATTCAGGGCGGTGCTTGAGGAATCAACCATTGCACTCACGCTTATGACTCGACTCATTCAGTAAATCAAAGCCTGAAGTAATTCTCCCCTGCAAGATGGCTAGGAAAACCTCTCCTGATCGGCAGAGGACGTAGCTGGATGTCCCATCTGGACAAGGAGAATCCTCCCATTGTTCTGAGGTGTAGAGCGAATCGTGTTTCTTACAACAAGAAGCGAAGTGTTCATACCACTGGCAATGAAACGAATCCGAACATCCCCTGCTTGTCTCGCAAGAGTGATTCAGTCCGTGCTGTTGGGGCTGATGTGCATTCTCCTATGTATGGTTGCCTGGAGTGATTCTGCTTTGGCAGTCGAGACCAGTGGACTGCCAACTCAAATTCAGACGACTGAAAAAGGTGAACAGCTACTCATGCCAGACTGGAGCGCTATTAGTCTGTCCAGTATGCCGCCGATTCAAAGCAGCGGCAGCGTCACGATCGATGGAGAGCAGATGAAATGGCAGCGAGGGCAAACTCCAGATCAGTTCTTACGGATTGGGGATTTGGCTCCAGCACTGGGGGCAGAAAACCTAACGCTTAGTGCCGTAGCAGAGTCTACAAGAATTGACATTGAGCAAATTGCTCTCAGCGCCTTTACTCTTGCAGCTAAACAACAGCTCGGACATTTGGTTGCAGTTGTCCCCGAACTTGCCAATCGTCTTGTGAGTGAAGTCCCACCGATCCGAGATTTGGTGAAGACGGCTATCGGCAATCAAAACGGCACGATCGCGCAAGTGCTGACAAATAATCCAACGATCGCCACCCAAAAACTTGGCTCCATCAATCTGAGTCAATACCCAATCTCCTCAATTCCTAATCTGGATGCAGTGTCCTTTAAAGATTTTCAAGGTTGGCAACCTGTCAAAGTGAACGGTGTTCCAGGACTGGGAGAGTTGCCGTTGAATGCATTTCCCCAACCGCTGGATGGAATGGGAAATGTGGTTGCTCGCATCGATATGATTTATGGACCAAGTGAAGTAAAACGCGATCGTGCCATTTCAGGTTCTTACCAACAAGGATTCAGCGTTGCATGTGGTAGTCGCTGCCCCTACATCGAACTCGATGACCTGGAAAATTCAGGGCGTAACACACGGGGGAGCTTTGAAGGTAAACAGTGGATTTCTGGTAAATATCAAACGGTTAATGGTGGTGAGGGCTGTTTAGCTGGTGTGAATGGTGGCAAAGAACCAACAGGCAGACATCCATTTGGTTCACTGTTTAAAGTGGTGGTGATGGAACCGAATGAGCAGACGGATCGGGTGAACACAGCTTTGTATTTCCGCTTCAGCACGTTCTGTGGTTCGTCACCTTACATTCTGGGACCCATTCCGTTCTTCAGTTACACTGCAAATTCCCCTATCTTTGTGGGTGCTCCAGACTGGAAAGAATCTTCTACTGGACTGTCTGCCCCGACCAACGCCCAGATTGGTGAAGCTGCAAATGATCTAGGCAACTTGGGCGGAAATGACAGCCTGTTTGGAAAGTTTTTAGCGCTCTGCTCCGGCAAAACTGTACAAGGAGTGAATTTAGATGGACTGGCACAAGCAATTGCTGCGATCGAGAGTCAAGGTAATAGTGGGTACAACGCTGTCGGTGTCTACACTTGTGCAGATGGAGGACGCAACTGTGGGAGAGGATTGGGCAAGTATCAGTTCATGAACTACAACGAGTATGCTACTAACCTGATTGCGGCTCGTCCCGATGGTCAAGGCTTTTTGCGTCGAGTAGAGCGAGGTTATCAGCCGACCTCCGCTGATCTAATGCAATACTTCCCGCCGGAAGATCAAGATCGAGCCTTTCAAAATTCACTTGCTGACAAAATCAGTGCCACTGCTGGAGAAATTGATCCTAAAACGGGGCGACCTTTTATGGGCGATCGTCTGCTTGAACGAGTTGCCCAAAAACATTTTGGTGGAGACTACTCAGCCGTTGACGGAGGGAGTTCCGATGCGCTAGGACGATTGTCGCTAGCTGCCTATGGCACTAAAGCCAGAACCTACTACAAATCGAATGGTAAAGGGAACTGTCAAACGCCAATCTCAACCAAAACTAAAGCGAATGGAAAAGACCCTAGCCAAGCTGCTACTGGATTGAATGCCAAAATCGCCGACGCTGCTAAACAGCTTTTTGGAATGAACACCTCTGCTGGACCTGATGGAGGTGCTAATGCTTGTGCTTGGACGATCAATAATGTATTGGCAAAAGCGGGAATTCGTCCGCTTGGAGCAAACCCGAACTACGTTCCGTCTGTAGTGGATGACCTCAAAACAGGTCGAGGACAGAAAGTATTGGCTGCACAAGCAAAAGCGGGTGACATCATCATTGCTAAGGATCAACGCCACATCGGAATTTGTCTCAAAGATGGATGCTCTGAAGTCCTGTCCAATTCATCCAGTCGTGCTTCGTTTCGTTGGAAGTCCAGCCGCACTTTTGATGGCGTTTATGACCAATATGGTGGTTCAGAAGAAATTTACCGAGTAACTAAGTAAGGAGATACCCATGACTCGATATACCAAAATAGCGTTCATGCTGCTGTTTGCAGCGGCGATCGCGACCACGATTGCTATTGAACCCTGGATACACCCCACTCAAGCAACTGCATCTCAACCAATTCAGATTGCTCAAAACTCTAATCAAGCGATTGTCAAAAAATTCGTCCAGCAGCAGTTAGGCAAATCAAAACAGTTCAAAGTGCGAAAGGTTGCAGTGGCATCTAGCTATGCGTTAGTGTCCTGGATTGAAGGCGAAGCCGGTGGTCAGGCGCTGTTGCAAAAGCAAGCTGGAACCTGGAAAATTTTGACTCATGGTGGTGGCTGGTTAGGACTGGGCGGCTTGAGACAAGCTGGCGTACCACAGGCGATCGCTGAGCGCTTACTAACTCAAATCGATCCCAAGTGGCGCAATTACGAGCAATAGGAGCAGGAATATGACTCAAACGACTCAAGAGCCTTTCTTTCCACCAGTCCCAAAATTTTGGATACGATTCACTTTGCTATTTCGTGTGGGTGTGGCGATCTCTCTGCTCATCACCACCCTTGGACTCGCTGGATGCACAGGCAAAGCGCTGGCATTGACTGGCAAACCATTGAATTGGTCAGAGGCTCAGAGAATTGTTCCTCAAGAGGTTATCCAATCTGCCATTCAGCAAGTCACATCAACACCTTCTGATCAACAAGCACAACTGCCAGTGCTGGCAACAGAGATGAAGGGTAAGCAAGGGCGGGTTATTTTCTTCAACTTCTCTCAATCCCCTAAACTGTGCGGTCAGTTGGGATGCCTCTTTACGGCATATCTTGAACAACACACTCAGTATCGATTGATATGGGGTAGCTATCTTTCTCCCAATGTTCCCAAACAAGTTCCGTTATTAGCTCAGTATGAGGAAAAAGAAATGCCGTCGTTTATTGCCAATCAGGTTGAAGGAAATCAGCTTCGGCAGGTCGTCTACGGCTGGGATGGTAATCAGTACGCTCCTGAGCAGACAGTACTCAATAGCCAACTTCTTGAACCGGGGCATTCCAATGGTGATGCTTCAAAAATTGAAGAAACAAAAATCTAGAATTCATTGATGTCTCGGTATTGGTTTGAGAGGTATCAATCTATTGCTTAAGTGATTAATGATTTATTGACCCAAAAAGTGGATCGCATGTTCTATTGAAGTGCTACCAGCGGACTAAATTTTTCCCTGTGCTAGTTGTTGAAGCTCATCGAGTAATTGCTCTAGTCGCAGGCGTTTACTTGGATCTTCCCAAACTGTAGACGATTTCAATGTTTTAGAAACTTGACTGAATCGTTGTTTCAGCTCTGTGTTTTCTGACTTGGCAGATTTGGTTTTCTCATTAATTGCTGCCCGAATCTGGTTGAGCGACCATTGTTCTGCCGTAGTTTGCTCCAACAGATCACTTAACACCTCAGGATCTTTGACTCGTGCCAATGCCCTTGCCTTGGTGTATTCAATCTTGCCTGCTTGAAGTGCCTCAAGAACTGGTTGCGGCAGATTTAGCAAAGGTAGACGGTGAGTAGCAAAGGATTCCCAACTCATCTTGCCTACGATTTGAAAGATCGACTCAACGACCTCTAGCGTTTCTTCATTTCCGACAACGTTGTCGGAACCGCGTTTTGCAAGTCGATGGAGAAGCTGAGAGACTTCACTGGTTGGCATGTCCAATTTAGCAGCCAACAAAGTAAGAATGCCTTCTGTTTCTTCCACCGGATTAAGATCTTCCCGCTGTAGATTCTCAATCAGTGCTATCTCAACCGCTTGTAAATCACTAAGTTCCCGAATGACTACAGGAACTTCTTGTAAGCCAATTTCCTTCGCTGCCCGATAGCGCCGTTCTCCAGCGACTAACTCATAGCGATCGCCTGCAATTGGACGAATGAGCAGCGGCTCTAGAATGCCGTGTGCCTTGATCGATTCAGCCAACTGCTGAAGTTTTTGCAAGTCAAAGTAACGGCGGGGCTGCTGAGACGGCAGTTGTATGCTAGATAGACTGATGGTAGTCGCATCCTTTACGTCCACACTGGGAAGCTCTGTTGGGCTAAAGATGCTTGTCACAGAGTTTGTTTTGAAAGGATTGGTGCCAAGACCGCGTTTAGACATAAAACCTTACAACTCCTGAATCTCGTTCCGACAACGTTGTCGGAAATAAAATGATGGAAACCATGTCACCCTCAAAGGCGTTTAAGCATTTCATTGATTAGCTCTTTGTAAGCTTCTGAACCTGTTCCTTTGGGGTCGTGATCAAAGATTGAAACGCCAAAGCTGGGGGCTTCGGAGATCCGGACAGTTGTAGGAATGATCACCTTAAACATGTCTTCCTTAAAATGCTCTTGTAAATAAACCAACACGTCCTTGCCAATCTTTTGCCGCCCATCAAACTTGGTGGCGAGTACACCTAATAACTTCACGTCGTGGTCCAAAAAATTCTTAACCAGATTAAAGGCATACTCCACTCCCTGAACACCCAACAGTCCCACATAACTCATATCAACTGGGACGATCACGCCGTCACTAGCTTTGAGGGCGTTGATTGAAAAGACTCCGATATTGGGTGGGCAGTCAATCAGGATAAAGTCGTACTCAGCATCAATCTCAGCCAGCAATCGCTTCAGAAGATTTTCTCGCCCTGGTAATCCTGAGATTTGCAGCTCCTCAACGGCAAGCAGGATGTTGGAGGGTAGAACATCGACTCGGTTATCACAAACAGGGACGATCGCCTGCTTGAGGCGTTGTTTGCGCTCAGAAGTTGTCTCGCTCTGAAGCACATCTTTCAATTGAGTTTCCAGCTTCCAGATCTCAATACCGAGGGAAGCACCGGAGGTTCCCTGAGGATCGATATCGACTAACAAGACCTTTTTCCGCTTAAATCGGGAGAGTCCGTCTGCCAGATTAGTCGCAGTCGCAGACTTACCAACGCCTCCCTTCATGTTGAAAATCGCAATTTTGTACGCCATGACGTTGACTACAGCAACTAAGCTTTAGTATGTCAGATGATCAGAGGGTTGAAGAAAGTTTATAGGGTGAATTTCTTAAGCTACCCCACACAAAATTGTGCTTGCGTCGTAAAATTCACCCTGCTGCTCTACTTTAAAGCCACCCAGCAGTAAACCCAACCAAATCTCAACCCAGTCCATCTGCAAATCCTGAACCAATTCGTTCAACAAAGCAGGCTGGTCGGTTTGCATAAAAAACTCTCGTAACCGAGTACTCCAATCTTCCACAGCTTCAGCATGGGCAACCGCTAATGCTTGTTGTTTAGCTTGCTCTTCGTCCAGCATTAGGAGAAGTGCTTCCTTATTACATTCTCCGACTACCGATTGAATTCCTGGTTCTCGCTGACGACTGGTCGGTGGGACAAGAAGTTGATTGAGATTAAGACTAACTGACTGACGAATAAACGGTTCAAGAAATTCCCGGCTCAAACAAACTTCGATTTGGGGTTCCTCGTTGGATGGATGCTGAGAATGCTCGAGCCTGTCTAAGATTTGCTGTGCCCGACTGCAAACCACTTCGACAATTTGAGCGATCGCCTCCCCCGCGATTTGAAGCTGTTGCTGCTCTGGCAAGGGTTGCAATACCTCCTCTAGTACTTGCCAGAGCTGCTTTAAGTCGGCGGTGGGTGGATCTGCGAGTGCCTGTTGTAAATTCAGTTCTAACTGGGTTCCCTGCATCGTATTGCCTCATCGCATCTCTGTTGAGTTGGTCGTGGGAGCCGGACGTAACGGACAAGACTGAATTGGGCAATCCTCCGGTTGAATCTCAATAAAGGTATCCTCAAATCGCTCAATGCCAAATGCTTCCTGTAACTTCTGTTGCATCTGCTGGAGATAAGTGTTCAGGTCGGGTCCACGCATCCCAACGGTATGTTGAAGTTGAATGCGTCCGACCAGCCGTCCCTGCTGCCAAACCTCTGCCCCGATCGCGTGAATGGGCGCACTTGGATTACGCCGAACAAACATCAAAAAAGCTGCCAGGGTTTCCGGTTCGGGTAACGTGATTTCGAGCGGTTGATCTGGATTCAGTGACGGAGCTGCTTTACCCGCAAGTCGCCGCTCTTGTTGGCGCTTTTCATTATTCTGCTGCCGATTGCGATAGTGCGATCGCCGCCGATGGCACACATTTGGATTCCAGCAAGGCTGGGCTTTTGCCTCCTCAACAGAGAGTAGGGCACACTTCATGCAAATTCGGCTGACAGAACGACCCATTTGCTTGGTTTCTCAATGTGACTGTAAGGATAAGTTGAGCAGGGTTGAAACCATAAGTTGAGCAATCAGGAGGCTGAATGCCCTATTGCTACGTCGAGCGATCGCCCGTCTCTAGATATTTTAAAACCATAAATTGAGCAAACGTTCGTTTTGAAACCATAAATTGAGCAAACATCACGATTGTTTGGGTGAAAGACTTAAAACTCCGTCAAGTCATGCATTACAGATGTATTCATCCTATTATTTTTCATTCACAAGTATTTTAAAATCTGCTTCCTCTTAGCCTGAAAAGGCGCTGTATCAGAAACCGAGTTTGTAAGCATAAGGTGAGCAGTTCCCGGTGTAAGCAAAACGTGAGCAATCTGCTCAGCTTATCCTTACAGTCACACTCAACGGATAAACTGATTTTTACCTCAACCAATTAACCATTGGCTGATTTACACTAAAATTACACTAAATTAACTTGGTTATCAGTATCCTAGTTCATTAATTCGATGAAAGCCCTTGACGTAACGGTTTTTGTCGAATGCAAAGTTCTCCCTTGAAAACTTTTCAGGCACCCATAGTCTAGGTATGTTGAGATGGCAGAACTAACCCCGATCCTTGAAATCTTCTCTGCGGACACCAATCCCTCGACTGTAATAGTGGGGGATGAAGACACTCCTCAAGCTAGGATTGACCAATTCCTTAAATCGAAGGCGTTAGCGGTAAAAACTCAGAAAGAGTATCGGCGAGAGTTGTTGCGATTTCTAAGCTGGGCGAATAAGGAATGGACAGGCATAACTAGCCAGGACATAGCAGAGTTTAAGGTTCAACTTCAGCAGCGAGGATTATCATCCGCTTCTGTGGCGCAGGCGATCGCGGCACTCAAAAGCTTTTTCAGATGGATGGTAGATAGCCATTATTTGACAGATAATCCCACACTTGCAGTTCGCACCCCATCGCCACCGGAACCCCAGGCACAGCACTTCAGCGAAGCAGAAATGACGGCACTGTGGACGGCATTGGAATTTCGCGGTGAGACGGGGGTACGAGATCGCGCTATTTTGGCTGTCTTGGAGCATGGGTTACGAGTCGATGAAGTATCTCGCTTGAATGTAGAAGACTTCGATGGGCAGCGGATCACGATTCGCAAAGCCAAGCGTGATAGTGTTGGACAAGTGCCATTAGTGTCGGAAGCAGCGATCTCGGTACAAGCTTATTTGGAAGAACGGCAGGAGCGAGGAGAGGAATTGCGTCCGGAGTCTCCCCTATTTCTATCTACTTCGCACAATAGTCGAGGCAAGCGATTGGGGTATCGCGGCATTTACGATTTGATTAAGGATTTAGGTGAAGTGGCTGAGATTGAAAACTGTCACCCGCACCGACTACGTCATACGTTTGCAACGCGCCTAGTGCTGAAGGGTGTTGATAGCTACCTGGCACGGAAGTTGACCCGGCACAAATCGGAAAGTGCTTTCCGTCGCTACAGCGAACATGCCCGTCAGCAAGCAGCGGAGGAGGCGTTTCATGCGGCATTTGGCGACTGATGCGATCGCTTCCTGTTAGAATAGTACGCCTAAACTCCTTTAAAGATAGGAGGATTAGGAGCAAAACGACTGCGTAACGTACAACCGATGTCTAAGTCTGCCGCGCCAAAAGCCAGATGGTTAGTCCCTGGTCAGTCGATTCTAGTAAATGGTCAGGTGCTGCCGATTCACAACTGTCAAATTGTCCTCAAACGGCGAGAGGAGCGGTTTCGCCTGACGCGATCGCTCGATCAGGATGATCAGATGCCAACCGTCGAGTTTTGGTTTAATCAACCGATTCAAGGAGCAGCAGCATACGTGCCAGAAGTGAAGCAAGGCAAAGTTGTTCTGACTCAAGTGACTCAGCCGGAGCAGGTAAGGGATTGGTCGCAGGTGCAGTGGTTGGTCGTGATTAGTGGCGAAGCTGCGATCGCCGTTCGTCGTCTGATTGTTCAACAGGCAAATCAGCAAACTCCGGTTCAGGTAACGCAGTCAAAATCGACGGTCACAAAGCATTCCCCCTCAGAAAATTCTGCTACTGTTGCTGATGCCAACCCCTGGCGCGACAAATTGATTGTCAAAAACCAACCAAAACAGCAGTTTGTTGATCTGGATGTGCTGGACTTTCTGGATGATGAAGGCATGGATTGGCTGAACAAAAACTCGTAAGGTTTGCTCACTCACTAGCCAAAATAGCTACCGCTTCCACTCAATTGATGAGTTGAGAACGTGCAGTGGTAGTCAATCCTCCGGTTTCAAGCCAAACTGCATCGCCACCTTCTCTGCTACTGACTGAGCAGCAACAGGCAGCAGTTAGGGCATTGCAGCATTTTTTGAGTGACGATGAGAAAAAACTGTTCTTGCTGGCTGGGTATCCAGGGACAGGCAAAAGTACAACCATTGTGCAAGTAGTGCGACTGTTGATTGCAGGTGCTGGACTGAAGGTTGTTCTGACTGCGCCGACTAATAAAGCTGTGGCTGTCCTCAAACAGATAGCATCCGAGCAAGGACTCCGAGTAGACTGCATGACCATCCATCAGCTTCTAGGATTGAGCTTGGTCAAACGCGGTAAGGAGAAAGCTTTAGAGCGCACCAGTCCTTCTTATTTGGAATTGTTTGATCTGGTGGTGATCGATGAGTGCTCGATGGTAAATCAGGATTTGTGGAACTGGATTCAGCAATCGGTCTGCAATCTCTGGTCCCGCACTAAGATTGTGCTGATGGGTGACCCAGCACAGCTGAACCCCGTCAACGAACTGAAATCACCCAGTTTCAGTGTGCCGGACAAAACCATCCTGACTCAGGTTGTCCGTCAGAACGACGGCAATCCCTTATTGTCCGTGTTGAAACGCTGTCGGCAGGCGAATAAACAGCGATCGCCCTTTCAACCACTCATGCATACCACTGAAGATCGGCAAGGTGGAATGGTTCTAGTCAGCCCAACGATGATGTTGAAATATGCCTGCAAGCGGGTTCAAGACTTTGAACAGCAACCCAATCGCTTCCGTATCCTGTGCTGGACTAACAAACGGGTGGATTATTATAACCGCTTGCTCCGCAGACAGCTTTATAGCAATCATGTCCCTCGTTTTCAAGTTGGAGAACGGTTAATCACGACGGAAAGTGCGATCGCTCCCGATGGCAAAACAGTTGTGTTGCCAACATCCATCGAATTTACCATCACGAACATTGAAGAACAACGCTACGAAGGTTATCGCACTTGGTGTTTAACAGTGTTGCCAGAGGGCTATGAAGCGGAACGGCAGCTCTATGTTTTGCATGAGGACGAGCAGCTCCGTTTTGGCAGCGAGTCTCAACGACTGAGCAATGATGCCAAACGAAATCCATTTCTGTGGCGCAGGTACTATCGGCATCTGGAAACCTTTGCTCAGGTGCGTCCCTGCTTTGCCCTGACAGTACATAACTCCCAAGGCAGCACGTTTGAAGAAGTAGGTATTGATGGCAACGACCTACGAAAGCGTCTAAGGGATGGCACTCGCAGCAGCATTCGAGAATATAACCGCCTGTTCTACGTCGGAGCGAGCCGCGCCAGAAGAAGAGTGCTGGTGGCTTGGTCGTAGGTTCTGTCCCACTTAGCCAACTTAGTTAAACCCACAAAAACCATTGGGGCTGAACTTGGATGCCACGCCAAAGGTTGATTGGTCATTGCAAGTCAGCCTTGTTCAATAGCAATTTCTATGTAGGTGTTTACCAATGACAACGCAATTGCCACAATCTAACGCTCCCACCCGATCAATTCTGGTCCTGAATCCTGTGGTTCCAATGCCAGAATTTTCATTCTTCCAACTGGTTAAAGTCAAGACGACTAAGGAGGTTGGAACGATCGTCGGTATGTGGTGTGTAGAGACGGAAGAGCATTCCTATCAATGGCTGTATCGATTAGAAGGACTGACGCAGCGGAGTACAACATGGTGGCAGGAATTGCAACTTCGCAGCCTGGATCGGAGACGGAATCGTTGAGAACTGGTTGAGGCTACCGCCACGATTTCATGACGTGATTGCAATCCACGACCATGACTACAACCAAAACTCGACCTGCTAATGGGAAAACACGGGTAACTGCTTCAAACGACACAACGGAGACAATTCCTAAGAAATCCCGACGCTCTAGATCTGACAGCAAACCTAAAGAGAACAGGGAGATAATTACACAAGAAGGATTGAAGTTGGCGATCGCGCAAGCCAAATTGAATGAGGCATTGACGTTTGTCAAAGCTGCCGTGCCTACTAAACCATTGCATCCCGTGTTGGCAAATGTTTTGCTGGAAGCTGATCAGGACACACAACAGGTGAAACTGACTACCTCCGACATGGCAATCAGCCTATCTGCCAGTTGTGAGGCAACTGTGCAGCGATCGGGAGCCATTACGCTACCTGCTGAAATCTTGAGTGCGGTGGTGAGCCGTTGCCCGATGGGATTGTTAGCGATCGACACCACCCAAACCGAGGAAAACTACTCAGCAATCTTGAGTGATGAGCAGGGTGGCATTACCGAGATTCGGGGTATGAGTTCAGAGGAGTTTCCCGAAGTTGCTGCTGTAACGGGTAGTCCAGCTTCCTTGCCAGCCAAAGTTGTGCAAGCGGGGCTGAAGGGTGTGTTGTTTGCAGTCAGCACCGATGAAACGAAACGAATGCTGACGGGCATGGAATGGAAATTGGACAGTAGCACGCTGCATTGTACTGCAACCGATGGGCACCAGGTCGCGAAGGTGGTGCTGGATACGAGTGGCATCGGCAAGAAGAAGCGGAAGGTACAGACCGGGGCTGCAAGTGCTTATATCATTCCTGGTAAAGCTTTGAAGGAACTGGCGAAGACGCTGGAGAAAACAGCATCCGAAACCGAGTTACATGTGTTCTATGACAACCAGGCGAAGCGGGTTCTGTTTGCTGTGGAGGAGAACGACCTCTCGAAGCAAATTGTGTGTCAATGCCTGGAAGAAGACTACCCCGACTGCGATTTGCTGTTGAGCCGCTATCCATTTAATCAAATAGTTACTATCAGCCGTTCGACCCTGCTATCGCGATTGGAACGGTTAGCAGTGCTAGCAGACAAAAAGGTGAAAACGGTCAAATTCTGCTTTGATAGCCAACAACAGACGATCGACCTTTTGATCGAGCGAGATTATGGCAAAGGCAAGCAGGTGCTTGATGCAGCAATTCCTGAAACTGTAAACGGCATGGCGATCAAATTCAACGTTACCTACCTATTAAACATCCTCAAAGCGATGAGCAGTTCTGCTCTCAAGCTGGTAATGCATCAATTTAATACGCCTGCCAAAGTTGAAGCGGCGGGAGATGTGGACATTCCAGAACTGCGTATGGAAGCGACCTACTTTCTGTTTCCAATGGTGGATCAGGATGAAATGAACGGTCAAGCTTCATCCAAGGAGACATCAGAGGAACAAACAACCGAGACGGATGACTGATTCGATCGCTGCACTAGAGCACAACTCTGGTGCAGTTTCCTTAATTAAAAAACAATGACCCTTACACTTCCAAAATTATGACCACTGCACTGCATCTAGCATACCGACCGCAGACGCTGCAAGATTTGGTTGGGCAGTCCATGATTCAACGAACTTTGAGTAATTCAATTGCTCAACAGCACATTGCTCCTGCCTACCTGTTCACTGGATCGAGAGGCACAGGTAAAACCAGCACTGCTCGCATCTTTGCCAAGTCTTTGAACTGTCTCAACGACGATCGACCAACCACTGAACCTTGTGGTAAATGTCAGTCCTGTCGTTTCATCGAAATTAGCAACAGTTTGGATGTGACTGAAATTGATGCTGCTAGTCATAATGGTGTAGATGATGCACGAGAACTGGCTCAACGAGTCAATCTAGCTCCAGTGTTGGGGCGTTATCGAATTGTGATTGTAGACGAGTGCCATCAACTCACAACTCAAGCACAAAATGCTTTGCTCAAATGCATTGAAGAACCACCAAAGCATGTTGTATTCATTTTATGTACAACAGAAGCTCACAAAGTCTTACCAACGATCGCCAGCCGCTGTCAGCGATTTGAGTTCCGGGCATTGTCCGTCAAGACGATCGTGAAACATCTGCGCTGGATTGCTGATACGGAAGCGATCGCGATTCAAGACGAAGCATTGATGGCGATCGCTCGGCTATGTGAAGGTGGATTGCGAGATGCTCTCCAACTGCTGGCTCAGGTGCGACTGCTGGGTGAGGAAGTCACAGCGAGTCAGGTGATTGAACTGGCAGGTGGGATTGCCGAAGCAGACATACTGGCAATGCTACAAGCGATCGCTGCCAGTGACATATTTCAACTGCTGCAATCTGCTCGTAACTTGATGGATGCGGGAAAATCTCCCAAATTGATTTTAAGTAGCTTGCTACAAACCTACCGAGACTTGTTGATTGTACAATCTGCTCCGAATCAACGGCATCTACTAATTAGTTCTGTCAGTTCGGATCAGCTTCAGGCGATCGCCCAGCGATGGAGCCATGAAACAATTCAGGCAGGGTTGGCTCAACTCCACGTTAGCGAAGGACAACTCCGTTTCAGTCCTAATACTCAAGTTTGGCTGGAGGTCTGTTTACTGAACCTGGTACCCAAGCTGACGAGCAAACGAAGAGCATCTTCACCACCAGAGCTAACTGTTCATCAGAACAATGGTAGTAGTCAGATGACAGCCAAGAAACTCTGGCAAAAAGTGATTGACCATGCCCCAGATAATGCTAAACAATTTTTGAGCAGAGCCAGAATGCAAAGCTTCAACAATGATCACGCGGTACTTGTTGTTGAAGAACAGTATCTGGAGCGGTTCGAGGCGAATGCTGCCAAAATTGTCCGCATGATGCAGAAGCTAGTTGGTGGAAACAAACCTATGAAGTTAGAGATTCGTGCGGCTGCTATTGCTGCACTCTGATCGGTGGTTATTTCCATGACTGACAACTTCAGCTACTCAATCGCCCGGTAGCTGAAGTCTTTTTTGCTCTCTCTTCTACGACAGCTATGCCCACATATTTACTGATTGGTGAAGACACTTACTCGATTCAGCAAAAGCTTGTAGTTTTCAAGTCTAAACTTGATTCAATCTGGTTGGCATTTAATTTCCATACTTATGAACCGGAAGCTTTAACTGAGGCGATCGCAACTGCTCGAACTCCACCTCTAGCTGACACAAAACGGGTCGTTGTTGTTGAGAACTGCCAGTTTAATCAATTTGGCGAACAACAACTTGAAATTCTGCAAATCCTTCCCAACCTACCCATCAGCACTACGTTGATATTCACAGCTAGAAGCATCGATAAGCGTCTGAAAGTGGCGAAGCATTTACTCAAACATGGCAAGCTACAAGAATTTGAGATTATTCCACCCTGGCGCATAGATTTGATTGAGACTGCGATCGCGCATCGAGCAAAGCAACAAAAACTGGCTCTGACGCAACCTGTAGTTTCGTATCTAGCAAGCGCGATCGGGAATGATCTCGCTCGAATGGATTCCGAACTGACAAAGTTGAAGGCGTATGCCAACGGTCAACCTCTAAGCTTCGCCGAGGTGAAACGTCTGGTATCCAGTACGACGCACAGTAGCTTGCAACTGGCTGAGGCGATGAGAAAAGGGGATGTGGCACTAACGATGCAATTGCTGCATGAATTGCGATCGAGAGCCGAGATTCCACTGGTAATTCTCTCAACCCTTCTAACTCAGTTTCGCACCTGGTTATCGGTGAAGTGCGCCCTCAGCGACCAGACACGGCGGAAAGATGCCGAAATTGCTCAACTATGCGGAGTTGGCAACCCCAAGCGGCTCTACTATCTGCGTCAAGAGGTTGCCAAAACATCGGTAAGAGCGTTGACTCAGGCAGTGACTTGGCTCTTCGAGTTGGAAGGCGATTTGAAACAGGGAGCCAATTCTGACGTAATCACGCCAGCACTGGTGGAAGTCGCAAGACTGTTTAAGAATTAGTTTAGGGTGCAATAAGTGCTTATTCCTATATTTTCTGAGGAATTATTGCACCCTAAAATGTTATCAGTGGTTATGTCTATTGCTGAGGGAACCATTCGGCTTAGTGAGTACAAATTCTGGTAAAGTTGAGTGCTTTAATCAGCGTGCTTTGCCATTGGATTCAGTATTCTGTGTAGGTTCCTGATGTCCACGCCTGTCTACCACATCACCCATCTGGATAACCTGATTTCAATTTTGGCAATGAATGGACTATTGGCAAACAGCGCCATGCAGCAACAAAGCATCAGCTATAAAGATCTTGCCTATCAGAGTATTCAAGCCCGTCGTGCCAGAGTCGAGGTGCCCTGTGGAGTCGGTGGCAAACTGACAGATTATGTGCCCTTCTACTTTGCGCCGCGCTCACCCATGCTCTACACCATCCATCAAGGAAATGTCCCAACCTATACTGAGGGTCAGGAAGCTTTGATTTATTTGGTTTCTACAGTTGAGGCAATACATCAAGCAAGCCTCTCGTTCGTTTTTACGGAGGGACATGGCATTATGGCAACTACTGAGTTCTTCGACGACCTTGTCCACTTGGTTCAATTGGACTGGCAGGTGATGAGCCTGAAATATTGGTTCGACACTCCAGAGGATAACGATCGCAAACGGCGACGACAGGCAGAATTTCTAGTGCATCAGTTTTTTCCCTGGCGACTGGTGACTGAGATTGGAGTCATCAATGCTCAGATGAAAGGTCAGGTGGAACAGTGCTTACAGACGTTAGCCCATCAACCAGCGGTCATTGTTCGACGAAATTGGTACTATTGAAGCAATCTGGAGGCAACGATTATGCTTGAGTCCTGTTGGGGAAATCTTCTGGAGGCAGATGCCGAAGCCCTTGTCAATACTGTCAATTGTGTCGGTGTCATGGGTAAGGGATTGGCGCTGCAATTTAAACAGGCTTTCCCAGAGAATTTCCGTCAGTATCAGCAGGCATGTCGCAATGGGGAGGTTCAACCGGGGCAAATGTTTATTGTCCCTACAGGTCGCCTCGATAACCCGCGCTACATCATCAACTTTCCGACGAAACGCCACTGGAAAAATCCGTCCCGCTTGGAAGATATCAAGACGGGATTGCAGGCATTAGTCGCGGAGGTAAAGCGGTTAGGCATTGCTTCAATTGCTATTCCACCCTTGGGCTGCGGCAATGGAGGGCTGGACTGGTCACGAGTTGCGCCGTTAATTGAGTCCGCTTTTGCGGAACTGCCAGAGGTCAAGGTGTTGGTGTTTGAACCCCAAGCCGACTCTAGAAACACTTCAGCCCCGATTATGCCTGCTTCACCACCTGAAATGACTCGCGCTCGTGCGCTGCTGATTTGCTTGATGGAGCAATATAGCCTACTGGACTATCCTCTAGCAGTGTTGGAAGTTCAGAAGCTTGCGTATTTACTGCAAGCAGCAGGGGAACCTTTGAGGTTGCAATTTACGAAAGGGCAGTATGGTCCTTATGCCGAAAAACTGCACTCGGTTTTGCAACAACTGGAGGGGCATTTTATCAAAGGTTATCGCGCAAAGGATGATTGGACAGTGCTTCAGCTCCTGCCGATCGCAACAGAAATTGCTCATGCTTATCTGGCTGATAACCCTGCTGCGACTGACGTTCTAAGTCGGGTGTCTGATCTAATGGAAGGCTTCGAGAGCCAGTATGGTTTAGAGACGCTGGCGATCACCCACTGGGTCACTCAGGAAGATCCGCAGGTAGCAGCGAGTTTTGAGAAGGTGATTGCCAAAGTCCAAGATTGGACTCCACGGCAACGAGAACTCATGAAGCCGCAACATGTTCGCAAAGCATGGCAACGCCTCCACGAGCAACGTTACCTACTCGCTGCTGAGTCAGCCTAGAAAAAAGTGGAGCTAAATGAGTACTCTCGAAAAAAGAGGAGAACGACGGTAAAAAAGAATGTATGTACTCAACATATCAAGGGATTTTTTCTCACTATTGTCAAACAAGAATTCAAGTTTATTTTGAATATCTTCTGCCTTAGCATCCGGTAGAAGTGAGTCAATATATAGCCTTTCCTTAATTGTGAAATCAGGTATGTCTATTCGCTTGGGTATCCCCCAATTTGTGTTACTAAGTTCCCATTCCTCTACACCAGTTTGCTTAAGAAAATCGGTTTTTTCAGTTTCTTCAAGAAGAATCCCTGTGACAGTAAGCATCTGCTGCCCATCAGCATAAGCAAAAGCAGTTAGAGGTTGAAAATAGATACCAGGTTGACCTTCTAAAGCTAAATTGGCAGCAAACTTTAAGATTAAGCAAAGTGCTACTGGGTAGTCTCTATGGGTCATAAGGTTTGGCGTAATGTCAGATTCAGGAAAAACATCACCAAGTCTAATTCGTAATTTATCTACTCTATTTGCTTGTAAATCAGAAGGAGAAAGCGACTTGTCAGATGATAAAAGAGCTGCTGGATTTGCGTTTAGAGTTACTTTTATAATGTCAAATGGATCTAGTGCTTGAAGAACTGATTGAAACTCTGAAACTTGCCTTAATAACTCATCTGGTTTTGTATAATCTAACCACATAATAGTTTTATTATTTCGCCTAAAACCATTAATAAAATCATTGCTGGATTGTTGATGGCGTACAATACAACTTATTGGTTGATTGAATTTTTGCCTCTTAAAAACGTGCTCATTTTCTTCTATAGAAACCATGCTACATACTCCAAACTGAGTATGAACATACTTAAAATCTTCCAAAGAATGACCACCAAACCCTATATATGTATATTCTGATATATTGTGAATCTTATTGATCTTTAGCAGCAAATCTATAAACGCATATCTGTCTATAACCTTGTTTTGGCGCAAGTGGTATGGAATGGAAGCTCCGCTCATCTCGATATCTTCTATACAAAACATACTGCTTGTTTCAAAATTCAAGAGGGAAATAATTCATTGCTGTGACTCCTTTAAAGTTCTCTTAAAACACTCTTCGCCAACCTCTGACGGGTCACGTTCTGAATCTTCAAACAGAAACTCAGAGACTAATTTTATTTCTTGAATAGGTCTTGAAAACTTTATGTTTTTATGTGAAGCTTTGCTCCCACGAGTAGTCATTGGTAGAGGTAAAGGTGGAATGTATTTGCTCTCATAACTTCTATTCCTCACGGGTGTCCACTTCTCTGGTGGAATAGCTTCTTCAAAGAGGCTATCGGGATCGACAGGATGCGTTTTCTCCAGCCTTTTCCTCTCTACTGGAAGATCAACGCGCCATTTATTTACATATGAAGTGAAATGCTTAAGTCCTTCTCGCATAAAGTTTTTAACATATAAATATGTGTCGGAGGAAGCATCTATTCCTCGCTTGGTTGTTGTGAGTGGCAGTTTTCTTGAATCTTTACTACGAAATTCCACAATGCCTGAAATCCCAATAAACTGAACATGAAATCTAGGTATCGTATTTTCACCCCATCCAGTTAGAAATGTCTTATCGCAGTACACCACGACTCGATCATTACAAACAATTGTCCAACCAGCTTCTTCACTGCGTCTTTTTGCACCACTGATTTCGCCCTCCATTTCGCTCTCGCTAGGTATAGGGCGGTAAAATCCAATTGCGAGCCTGACATTAACACCGTCTAAGTTAGCTTGATAGAGATATGGGGCAATAACAGAGTCCTTCTTAAGCTGTTCAGTGCCATCCCAAAGGAAACTCCAAGATCTTGGAGTTACGTCCTTCTCATTCACTGTCACAGTAAAACCTTTATTTAAGATAAAACTGTAATATTGAGAAATCTTAGTTATTAATTTGTTGAGTAAGGTTGATTTTGGTGAGGAAAATTCTTCTAAGATGCTTTCATGCAAGCTGGTTACTGTCAGTGATGTGCCATTTTCTTGTAAGGTATTCGATATTATTTCAAATGGTAGATTCCAATCATCATCTTTAGTGAGCCATCCAGGATTAATACTGACTTTGAAGGATTCAGTAGCTGTTCTAGATACGACTTCTGCTGCACGACCCATCTTGAAAATTGATCTTTTCATGCCAATACCATACGTGCCAATGGTATAAACATCCTGATCAATGTCATTTTTTACGTTTGTTGGTCTTCCCATTTTGAAGGCGTACTCTTCGGCTACATCTTTGGGGATACCACCACAATTGTCCTCAATTCTAAAGTGATCATTAGAGAAGGTGATTCTTGCCCAAAAGTTCTTGTAAGGTTTTGTAGAAGGTTCTTCGTCTTTTGTGATACGTTGTATGCCATCTACACAGTTGTCAAGAAGATCCAGGATTGCGTCCTCAAGCTCAATGTCGCGGGTAAGCATCTCAACAAAGAAACTTTTGGTTGGTGAGGCGTTAATATGATCTGTTGAGCTTCTCGATTTGGGCATCACCGTACTAGAGCTTGGAACAGTGGATGGTCACGAAACGAAACAGCCTTCAGGCTGAACTCGTAGCTACGCTACATTCTAACGCCACTATTATATGCTGGTAAATCTTGAACTCTATTTGGCTCATCGAACCCAGAAATTTTTCTAACCTCTAAATCGACTTTGGATGCTACTGTCACAGGGGATAAGCTCTCTGGAGCGGGAGGTTAACGTTAACCTCATGCGTTAAGCTGACGCTGAAGTTAATAAAGTAATTCCTAACTGTCTTTGAAGTCCTGGCAGTTAGCCTCAATAGGTCACAGCACATTTTAACAGCATAGTGTGTAGCATTAGCTACTTATTTGAAGACGGCATACCCCCACTTGCTGTTTCCCCTTCTTTTTCCCCCCTTCCTGGGGGATTTTTATGAGTTTTTTGAGGAAGGGGTTATGCCATCACCGAATTATACTGCGTTATTACAGGAACTATGGACTCCTGGGGCAACTACCACTGAACCGCAACAATCAGAAACCTCAGGTTCTGATGACGGGGACATTTTTCAGTTTCTAGGCGATCAATTACTGTGGCAAGAAACGATCGCGGCTCAGTCCGCAGAGGTGCATCCATTACCCAAGTCGCTACCAACCGCGTTGAAGCAGGCACTCCAGGCACAGGGAATTGAAACGCTTTACTCCCATCAACGGGCGGCACTGAAAGCGATTCGGGCAGGTAGAGATGTCGTCCTCACCCCTCCAACGGCATCGGGTAAAACTTGGGCTGCCTACGTGGGGATTTTGGAAGGATGCATAGCACGGGGCGATCGCTGCTTGTCATTCTATGGACTAAAAGCTTTGGCAAGTGATCAGAATACGAAGCTGAATGCTTTGCTAGAGCAGATGCCCGTTGCTCAGCGTCCTGTATTTGCCAAAATGACTGGAGATACCAGCAAGGATGAGCGGGAAGCTTTGCTCCATGCCCATCCGCACATCATCGCGCTTACGCCAGAGCTGTTACATTACCAGCTCCGCACTGTCTGGCGATCGCAGGGATGGCAGCACTTTCTTTCTCGGCTTCGCTACATCCTGGTAGACGAGATGCACAGTTTTAACGGGGTGTATGGGGCAAACATGGCATTGCTCTTGCGACGGTTGAAACTGGCAGTCGATCGTCACGGTGGAACTTCCAGTAACTTGCAATTCATCTTTCTCTCCGCCACCTGTGGTAATCCGACTCAACTTGCCCGCAGGCTATCAGGGCGTAGGCAACAAACTGATCCCAAGCGGCTAATTTGGATCAAAACCAGTGGTGCTTCTACACCAGAGAAGCAATTGATAGTCACTCAACCAACTTACAACGCGAATGCTGAAACGGCAAAGCTGATGGTTTTTCTGATGCGTCAGGGATTACGAGGCATCACCTTTTGTAATGCCAGAGAAGTGACGAAAACATTGACAGAGTTAGTCAAACAGGAATGCCAATTACAACACTGTGACCAATTTGCTAGAAAAGTTGCAGTTTTCTATGGCTCTCTCAGCGATGAGCGTCGAGCGGAAATTATTCAGCAGTTTGAGACGAGTCAAATTACCTGGATTATTGGCACTGAAGCCCTAGAAGCCGGAATTGATTTACCTGTGCTGGACTGTGCGATCGTACGTGGTTTTCCTGGTAGCCTGATGAGTTTCTGGCAACGGATTGGTCGGGCAGGACGGAAGCATAAAGGATTGGCAATCTACATCCCGATCGCTCAAAATCTGGTGGATGTTCATTTTACAGAACGCGATCGCCTATTCGCAGCATCCGAATCCATCAGTTTTAACCCTAACTATCCAATCTTACTTGCCAAACACTTGCTCTGTGCCGCCGTTGAAACGGGTATTCAAACGAATCAACTAAAGCTTTATTTCGGCACTGAAGCGGTGAAGGTTAGCAAAATGTTGACGGCTCAAGGACACCTGCTCAAAGGCAGAAACGGACTCTATGCTAAAGGCTTCCCCCATAGTGATATCAACTTTCGGGGAGGAGTGGGGCAAGGTAGTTTCAAGCTGATCGATGTGGTTTCTGGTAGACAACTAGAAGAGATGAACGATGAGATTGCCTACCGTGAAGTGTTTCCAGGTGCAATTTACCGCAGGCAGGATGAAACTGAAACTGGGCAGATGCTGACCTATCGATCTGAATCCCTAGACTTGACCCAACGATTGGCGACCCTCACGCCCATTGATGACGGAGCTATATTCACTAACGCCCTGACTCATCATGAAGCAAAAACACAAAGTTTACTGACCCAGCCAATGCAGGTCTCACTAAATTTCCCAGCTAGACCAGAGAGCCAGCTTGCTTTAGAGACATCACCTGCCCACCTCACTTTGGAGTTAGCGTTTGGCATATTGAGCCAGATGACGACTGGCTACCAACTGATGACCCGGCAGTATGAGCGCACCTGCTTGAACAAAAGGTGTATTCACTATCGGGAATCACTACCTAATACGACTCACTGTCCAGCGTGCAGCAAGCGAACCCGAGAAGCGGAAATTGTAAAAGTCGTCACAGAGACCGCTTTTCCTAAGCCCTACGAAGTCAGCTACAGTACTCCGATTCTCAAATTGTCGCTCAATGCCGACGCACAGGATTATCTACGGAAGTTTGCCAGCGAAGCAAAAGCCGCGTTTGAAGGACAACCGATTCCTCCTCAATATCAAATGTTGTGGGATTATCCGGCTATCTTCGTAGCATTGCATAGTTTAGGACATCAGCTAATGGCGGTGTTGCCACTCGTGGTTCTAGCATCTCGCCATGATCTAGATTTTGTCGTGGAGCAGGACGGCAGCAGTTTCTGTGGTTTGTTTTACGACACAACAGATGGTGGCAATGGCGCGACAGAAGGAATTCTCAAAAATTTGCCAAAGCTGGTCAAAGTCGCGGCTGAACTTGCCCAAAGCTGTGATTGTGAGTACGGCTGTCCCAAGTGTTTAATCCAGTATGGCTGTCCCGATGGCAATCGTGGGTTGCTCAAACAGATGGGATTGGTGCTTTTGAAAGCGATCGCTACTTAAGTTTTTAGGGTGCAGAATCTGCTCAAAAGCCACTAAAATTAAGAATTTATTGCACTCTAACTTAACCCTGGTCGGTATTGTCGCACAGGCAAGTTATCCAGTACATCGGGAGAACGCTCCACTCCTCCGCTTGCTGATTGGGAGTTATTCTCTGGCAACGGCAAGAGGCGATCGGCAGATTCAATTCGTTCATACAAAGCCTGGGTCAGTGCTTGGTGATCTGCCAACCGAACTCGACGCTGAAGAGCAGGCTGTACCTGACTATCCCACAGGCTCTCAGTTTTGGTGCGGTGATTAAATTCTGCCTGCGCGATCGGAATCTTCAGCAAATAGGGAATGGAACCCTCACCACGCGATCGATAAGCAGGATTTGTGATCACGCATTTGCCCTGTTCAAAGCGCAAAATTTCATCAGGAGTGAGGATTGGAATCTTCTGAAGGGATTCATTCCAACTCGTAGACCGACTGCTATGGAGTCCTGTGCTGTGGCTGGTAGAACGGGTTCGCACGACAACCTCTTTTTCCCCGTAGCGTTTAGAGTATTCCTCTGCGGTTTTGACATCGCCTGGATTGAAAAGGATGTGGCTGCTGCACGCGAAGGCGATCGCGGCTCCCAACTTCTCTCCGTATTGCTCATACAATTGGTTGAGCGACTGTATGCCCAGCAGGAAGCAAGCACCATTGGAGCGGTATTCATTAATCCACTGCGGCAACCGTTCCAACTTTAGCGATGGTAGTTCATCCAGGGAAATGATTAGGGGATCTTTGCGGGGTTTGGACAGATTTGACACGATCGTCAAATGCAATGCAGCCGCTAACAGTGGACCCACCACACTTCGACGGGCATCATCCAGCTTAAATACAATCATTTGCCTGCCTTGAATTTGAGCAGGGAGGTCAGATTGCCCAATGAATGTCCTTAATAGGTCTGCCTGGATGAAGTTGCTGAAGGTAGCCGCTGCTGTCGTCAGAATTCCAGAGATCGTTTTCTCCGCATCTTTGGCACTGAGAAACTGGTTAAAAGATGTAGCAACCCACTCATCCATTTGATGGGATTGCACCGCATAGTCAATCCGCTGAGCTAGATTCGGCAGACGGAGCAGTGCATAAACCATTGCCATGTCAGGATACTGGGTGCCTTTGGCTAGTTGCAGCAGGGCTTTTGCCAGTAAATCACCTGCTGTCGCAAAGAACTCATCACTCTTACCACCCCTGGAAGCATTGCGGTTGATGACCTGCCCAATCTCGCCTGCCATCACAGAATCATAAGGATCTCGAATGAAGTCGAGCGGGTTGAGGACTCCGCTGTAGGGTTCACCGGGTGCAAACACCCATACTTGATAGCCGTAGCGGGCTGCTAGAGGGGCATGGAGCCGCATCTGATCACCCTTCTTATCGTAGAGGATGACTGGAAAACCTTGAGTAAAAGCACTTTCAAGGGCTGAGTCGATTACACTGGCAGTCTTTCCGCTTCCTGGCGTTCCGATCACCAGTAAGCTGCGTTGAGCGTCGGGTAAAAAGACGGTTGGAGAGTTTCCCAGCAGAGTTTGAAACTGAGTTCCTATCGCTCGAAATGAACCCTTGATCCAGTAGTGCGGTTTGCCACACCAAAGAGTGACCCGATTGTGCTTGCGTTCTCGAATTTGCTTTAAAGCAGTTCCAACGGCAGCTAATTTTTCAGCCATTCGCGCCGTTCGCCCTGTAGTGATTTTGCCTTTACTTTTGCCCGCAATCATCATCCCCAACACCAGTACTAGGAAAACTCCCATGAATGCCCAGCCTTGAGGATTGTTGTATTCCTGGAAAGTCTCGATAAAGGGAGCCAAGTAATTGTTAGGGGAGATTGCTGAAAATTGCTGCGTGTGTTTAGGCATGGTGGTGAACCGCGTGTAAAGCTTCTCGAAAAATCGCCAACCCATTGTCAGAGATACCGACTTCCGTTCAGCACTGATAAATGGTCAGGTTTTTTTAGCCGGATGGCAGATATTAACTGAGGTTTATCTGCTTGCGCCCTCCGGCGCAGAGGTGAGCTGTTAACCTCTCTTCGCTATGCTGATCAGCCTCTCAGATCTGCGAAAATTACAATCTTCAGGTCTTGATGGTTTATCTCCATCACCTTTTTCAACCCTACAAGACCATTTGCAACTGGTGATGCGACAATTACACCTCAACTTGCCTGTGCAACCATTGCTACAAGCTGATCCGGCTCTGCATCATTTAGTTTGTGAAGTGCAGGCAGCCTTGCCAAATGCGTTACGTGTGAGTAAGAGACTGCAACTAAACTACCCGATCGCATCTCCGCTAGACGACCAGACCTATGTAAGGGTAGAAGTAAATGTGGGATTCCGTCAGGGTCAACCTAAGTTGTTTGAATGGGCAATTCGACAGCCGCATTTAACTTGGAGCGATCGCGTCAAACTTTGGGTAACTACTAAGTATTTTGAAGTTCACCCCGATGATGTGATGCTGATTATTGTTGCATTGCATCCCGATCAATCGGCTCAGAAAATAGTCGTTCACTGGAATGCTGAATTGCATGAACAAACGGAGCGGTGGCTATTTTCTTTGCTATCTAAAGGTTGTCAATCTATTGTTCCGATGCCCTCTACTACAGTGCCTTACTCGAAAGAAATAACTGATGTATTGAAGAATTTAGAAGCCGTTGAGGAAGTGCCGATATAGCTATGCTCTCTCCTGTGTTGCGATCTCTCTACGACTCAATCCTCAAAAGTCCTCCATATAGTTGGTTTCCGTCTACACCTGAACTAGCCAAAATGATGCTAGAACAAGTCACGATTCAATCTGGCATAATTGCTTTGGAACCCAGTGCTGGTTCTGGTATCCTGGCTCAGGCGATGCGACAAAGAGGGGCAGTTGTTGATGTCGTTGAACTTGACTTTCGATTCCAAGCTCTTCTGTTCCAGCAAGGTTTCAAAGTTGTGGGCAGTGATTTTCTAAATACCAAAGCCACTAAACTCTATGACCTCATTTTGATGAATCCTCCCTTTTCTGCCAGTTTTGAGCAACGTGGGGTTGATCTGGCACATATTCGATATGCTTATGGAGAATTTCTGGCTCCAGGTGGACAGTTGGTGAGTGTCGTTAGCAACTCCATGAGTTGTAAGAACTGTCCCAGAGCACAGCAGTTTCGGAGATTTCTCAAGCAGATTGATGCAACTCTTCTTGATTTACCGTTGGAAATCTTTTGGGGGAGCGATCGCTCGGTGACGGTCGAGAGTCGATTAGTCGTTGCCCACAAAGGCTGAACGATTAGTAGAGCGTGGTGGCTATCGCCCCCTCTCCCGTGCTGAGTTTGGAATTTCATGCATGGTCAATACAAAAACTAGAGCCGCCCAATCTACGACGACAAAAACAACTCGAAGCACCAAATCGAAAGCTTCTGCATTTGAGATTGATCCAGAATTGCTAGATGAACACTATAATCAGGTGCGCCGTCCGCAGTTGCCTTATGGAATTGTCGTTAACGATAAACCAGCAGGCATTTTGATTCCCTCTGACCAGCTTGATAAAGCCGGATGGAAAGCAATGCCGAGCGAGGAGGATCTTCACACAGTTGAACTGACGGAAGAAGTAACAGGATTACTCCTCACTGAAGTGCGGATGTTGGTGCTGGCGTTTGTGCCAGAGTATATTCGCTACAAGTCTGACGTTGAAGAACTGGGCAATACAGTGGTCGGTCTATACGACGAGTATCGCCACGTCTTTGACAAAAAGACGATGGATGCTTGCTCCGAACACGCGCTGGTCTTTCTCGATGAAGATAATCAACCACTACACACAACCCCAGTTGTTGTGCGCTTCAAAAATGTAGCCCTTTGGAGCTTCAAATCAGCCCGTGAAGAGTTCTATCGCAAACTGGAGAAAACGTTTGCCGAATTCACTGGACAGCGATATTCCGGCAAGAGCGATAAGTGGCGCAGTCTAGGTGTGTTGGAAGTGACCTTTAAAGCCGTGAAGGAGGGCGAGGGCAACAATAAGTCCTGGTGCTGTAAGACGGAGAACATTACGCCTCCAGCAACAAATAATTTATCTCAGTTGTTTCTGGGTACGTCAACAACTAAGGCATTGGTTTGGAGCATTCATGATGACATTGCAGGTTTTACAGAGCCGCAGTCGCTCCCTGCATTACCTGGTGAGGCTGAAGCTCCGGCGTTGCCAGCTACAACTCGTAAGCTCAAGAGTGCCAAACCGATCGCAGAGCCAGATGATGAACTCGATGATATAGATGTCCTCGACACGGAAGCAGAAGCGATCGATGACGACGATGATTTCGACTTTGACGATGACGATTTAGACGAGGAATAATCGAACTGCCAGCCCTCGTGCTTGATAGAGGACTGGCATTCTTTTTTCAGTCATCTGCTGATTGGCTAGTTTTGAGTTTGCCATCTGACAGGTGGACTGTTTTGTATCTCAACGTTTGTAAATCCAACTAATGATGGATTTTATTCCTGACCAGATGCCATTGCTCATATCGCCTTGCTATATTGGCGTTTTGGATTTTTTAACAAAACTTCTTAAAGATAAAAACTGAATATTTTTTATTCCTTCAAATGCTCTTGAATGCCCAGTCGCTTTTGAGGTGCCGATGTTTAAGAAGCCGAATTTCAAGAAACTCAGTAGACGGCGGGCGGTTGGTGCCATCAGTGTGAGTTTTGCGGTTATTGCTGGAGTGGTTACTATCAGTAGTTATCTGCTGGTAAGAAAATTATTGCTTACCAGTGTGCAGCAAGAGATTCTGGCAGATGCCGAAAAACAGGCACAGCAGATTGATCAGTGGCTGCTGGAAAAGAAAACAGAAGTTGCCACGATCGCTAACAGTCCTGTAACGCGCTCTTTCAACTGGAAGTCAGTGCAGCCCTATCTGAAAGCTGAACTGAAGCACATGGGCACGTTGGATCGCTTTTTTATTGCACCAAGAAATGGTCGCAAAATATTTACTACAAACAAAGGTCTTTTACGAATTTCAATTCGCGATCGTACCTATTTTCAACATGCGATTCGGGGCAAGGTGACAGTGAGCGATCCTCTCATGAGTCGCAATACGCAAAAGCCTGCCATTGTGATTGCGGCTCCAATTCGCGCAGCAGATGGGAATGTGGTGGGTGTATTAGGTGGCGGAATCCCTACCGAACGATTCCAGATTGATGCGCCAAAAATTGGTGGCACGGTTCTCTTTAGCTCGACGGGTCGGGTGATCCGCTCAACTCAACCCTTGCCTAAAGGTTTGCTACAGCATTGGCACCCTAATAAAAAAGGCATTGAAACTCAGCGAGATTACACAGTTGTCTATGTACCCCTGAAGAAAGCACCCTGGCTAGTGGCACAGGTGGTTCCACAATCAACGGTGGAAGCTCGCCTAATGCCGCTCAATGCTCTAGTGATTGTGATCAGCGGCTTAATCATTGTCGCGGCTGTTGGTGTATGGCGGCAACTTCGCTACTCTGTCGCTCTCCAACACGAGCGGCAGCGCCTTCAGTCCTTAATCCGCCATGCCCCTGTTGCGATGGCTATTTTCGATCGCACTGGACGAATTGTTGCCTACAGTGAATGTTGGTTAGCAGAAGCTAATCTTCTAGGTAGAAGAATTGTCGGCAGTAAATTGTGTGTACCTCAGCACTGGAAAGAAGTTCACCAACAAGCGATTCGCGGCAAGATTACCCATTGTGCTGAAGAAGCCGTGCTGTTGGATAATGGCACGAACCACTGGCTGAAATGGACGATTCAACCGTGGTACCAAGAAGGGCAAATTGGCGGTAGTTTTTTGTTGGTGCAACCGATCGACCAACTTGTGCAGGTACGAGAGGCGGCGCTGGAAACAGCCCGTTTCAAGTCTCAGTTTTTAGCCAACATGAGTCATGAGATTCGGACTCCGATGAATGGAGTGTTGGGCAGCACAGAACTGTTGCTGGGAGATGGTCTCAATCCACAACACCGCCGCTTTGTTGAAATCATTCATACCAATGCACAGCATCTGCTGAAGGTCGTCAATGACATCTTAGATTTGTCGAAATTGGAAGTGGGCAAATTGGTTCTTGATCGCCATTGGTTTGATCTGGATCAGTGTATAGCTGAGGTCATCCAGGCGATGGAACCACAAGCAGTGGATAGGCAGATTATCCTTTCGGTGCATACCGAGGGCAGTGTCTTCAAGCGATTGTATGGAGATGCCCATCGCCTCAAGCAAGTACTATTCAACCTGGTTGGCAATGCGATTAAATTCACTTCAGCGCGAGGAAAGGTCAGCTTGACTATTAGGGCGGAGGTCTGTGAGCTAACCAGTACCGTGTTGAGATTTGAAGTAACCGATACAGGGGTTGGTATTGTTCGTCGCAACTATTCCAAACTATTCCGGGCTTTCTCGCAAGTTGATTCTTCCTCGACGCGCCAACATGAGGGGACAGGTTTGGGACTGGCAATCTCTAAACAACTCGTGGAGCGAATGGGTGGAAAGATCGATTTCAAGAGTCAACCTGGAAAAGGCTCAACATTCTGGTTCACAGCTCGGTTTGATGTAGGGACCTCAGATTTACAGTCGGAATCTGTTGAGGTTGTAGTGCCTGTGGAACCCGCCCTTCAGCCATTAAACGTTCTATTGGTTGAAGATAATGCTATGAATCAATATGTCTTGCAGCACCAATTACAGCGCTTGGGGCATCGATCAGAGGTTGCCAACAATGGAAAGGATGCGTTGGGAAAACTGAAACTCAAGCCTTTTGATCTAGTTCTGATGGATTGCCAGATGCCAGAGTTGGACGGTTACAACACAACTCGTCTGATTCGACGCAACGCTGCCTACGCGAGTTTGCCCATCATTGCTCTAACGGCTCATGCAATGGTGGAAGAGCGTCAGCGTTGTCTGGATGCAGGTATGAATGATTACCTCAGCAAGCCAGTTTCTCAACAAGAACTTGCCCAAATGCTAAATCAATGGGGCAGACGATCGACTTTGCAGTTGCGGAACAATTCACCTCCCGCCCAGCCTAAGCAGAGGTCTCCATCCCACGACTTGAGAGTATCTCGTTCTGATCCTGTGCCCGTGGATGTGGCGTATTTGTTGGAAACGTTTGATGGCATGAGAGCCGTGTTAGGAGTTGTTCAAAAGTTTGTGAGGGTTTCTCGACGGGAACTTGCCGTTCTAGATGCTGCTCTAAAGCAGCAAGACTGGCAGGCAGTTGCTTACTGTAGTCATCGGTTTCGAGGAGCTTGTGCCATCATCAGGAACCAACCTCTAACGCGGTGGACAAAGCAACTGGAAGTGCTAGCAAAGCAGCCTCATCCATTGGCTGTTGAGGGGGAGCGGCTGTTAGAGCATTGCCGCTGGGAAGTCTTGCGAATTGATCGTTGGGTGCAATCGACCAGTACACACTCAGACTCAAAAAGAGGGTGAGATCATGACTGGCAGCAAAATTCGGGTTTTTCTGATTGAAGATCAAGAACTGGTCAGGTTTGGGTTGACGGCAGCGCTGCCCAAACATAATCCCACAATTGAAGTCATTGGCGATGCAGAGACTGGCGAGAAAGGGCTTGCACTGATCAAAACACGACAACCGGATGTTGCGATCGTAGACTTGAGCTTGCCAAAAATGAGCGGCATTGAAGTGACTCAACACCTTAAGCGACATCACCCTCAAGTCAAGGTAATGGTGTTGACAGTCAGCGGAGACGAAACCCATGTGATTTCTGCCTTTGAAGCGGGAGCGGATTCCTATTGCATGAAAGATAATCCGATCGGGCTAATTGGAACCGCCTTAGAGCAAACCTATGAAGGAAACCACTGGATCGATCCAGCGATCGCGCGCTATATCCTGCAAAGCTGTGTGCTGAAGCCTGCTCAATCTCAAGCGCCAGTAGTCCCAGAGTCACGTTCAGAAGAGACTTTAGTCCTGTTTGATGAACCCATCCAGACCTTTGAAAAGCTAACTGATCGGGAGGTGGATGTACTGGAACTGGTCGCAAAAGGACTCACCAACGGCGAGATTGCTACCAAACTATTCATCAGTCGAGGTACGGTCAAAAGCCACGTTGCCAGCATTATGCAAAAACTGTCTGCCAGGAGTCGGACGGAAGCTGCCAGCCGTGCGTTGACAACTGGACTCTTGAATCAGAAGTAGCTACTTTCCCCGCTACCGCCGCTGATTTGGGGATGAAATAACGGTTCACCCATGTCAGCCGATTTTTATACCTATGAAGATACGCAACGGTTACAGCAGAAAGCGTCTCCCGATTTTCGCGCCAAACCTTTTTATTCTTATGTGCAAAATGATGCTGACCTGGAAGCCGCGATCGCTCCGCTGCTGACTACGGAAATTCTAGCGATCGATACCGAAACCACGGGCAGAGATCCGCACACGGATCGCCTGCGGTTAGTGCAACTGGCAGTTCCCAATCAACCTGTTGTAATCATTGACCTGTTTGCAGTCAAAGATTGCCGCCTGCTCAAGCACTTGTTGCGGGGTGATGCTCTCAAAGTAGGACATCACTTCAAATTTGATTGGCAATTTCTTACCCAGGCTGGAATGTCGCCAAAGGGACCTTTTTTCGACACACAGCTTGCCTTCAAAGTGTGGACGGCTGGCATTAAAACTCGCTCATCACTACAGGCAGTGGTTAAGAAAACTTTGGAGATTGCTCTCGACAAAGACCAGCAGCAGAGCGATTTTTCGCAATTAAACCTGACTCCCAAGCAGCTACAGTATGCTGCGATGGACGCGGCAATTCTGCTACCACTGCGTGACGCTCTGGTTCGGCGGTTGAAAGTTACGAAGCTGGAGGCGATCGCCCATCTTGAATCTCAATGCCTGGTTGCCTTTGCCCAAATGGAACTCTACGGCATGGGAATTGATCAGCATCGGTGGAAAGAGCAACAGGCTACTCTTAATGCCCAACTAACAAAGACTTTAGAACAACTGCATCAACAACTGCGATCGCCTGGAGCTTTTCAAATTAGCCTATTGCCTGACTGTAGTGATGGCATTAATCCGAATTCGCCGAAGCAGGTAAAAGCTGCCCTTGCTGCTGTTGGCATTTCCGTCAAATCAACCGATCAGCGGACTTTGTTGCCGATCGCTGATAAACATCCTGCTATTCGCACTCTGCTGCAATATCGCCATCTCAGCAAATTATCCGACAGCTTCTATCAACCGCTGTTACACCATATTCATCCTGTCACGGGACGAGTGCATCCGACCTGGTATCAACTGGGTGCGCGATCGGGGAGAGCTAGTTGTCGTGATCCTGCCCTACAAACCATTCCTCGAAGCGAGTTAATTCGTCGCTGCTTTGTCGCTAAACAAGGAAATGTCATTGTTAAAGCGGACTTCAACCAGATTGAGCTACGAATTGTTGCCAAAATCAGTGGCGATACCCGGATGCAGCAGGCATATCGATCGGGAAAAGACTTGCATCGATTGACCGCCGCTTTCATTCTCGGAAAACCACCAGAACAAGTGACAGAGGAGGAGCGCCGATTAGCAAAAGCGATTAATTTTGGATTGATTTACGGGATGGGAGCGGTTAAGCTGCAAAATCAGGCACAGGTGAAGTATGGAGTAACGATGAGTCTGGAAGATGCTCGGCTTTTCTGCAAACGCTTTTTCGAGTTGTATCCCGGTATCAAAAAGTGGCATGAACGAGTGAAGCGCGATGTCTACATCCGTAAGTTACGAGAATGTCGCACCATGACCGGACGGCGACGACGCTGGCGAGAACAGCCCAGATTGAACGAAATGATTAACCAACCCGTGCAGGGATTGAATGCTGACATCACGAAGATGTCGCTGGTGAAGCTAACTGGAAAGCTACCATTTGAGTCTCACATCATTGGAATGCTGCATGATGAAGTGCTGGTGGAATGCCCAGAAAGAATGGCAGCGAAGGTCAGTCGTTTAGTGCATCGGTGCATGGAGCAGTCCGCGCAGCGATTACTTGAGCCAATCCCTGTGATTGTTGATGTGAGAGTGGGTAAGAGTTGGGCGGCATGAAAAAAGAGTGAAGAGAAGGGGGCACAACCAGTGCCCTTGCCGCCTCTGGCGGCGATTGGGCTGAAGTTGAAATGAGGAATTCATCAATATGGCAACAACCACTAAAGCTAGAAATGGTAATGCTACCAAGACGACTCCAGCAAAAACAACTGCCAAGCCTGCACCATCACTTGACTTGAGTGATCCAAAGGTGGCGACCAAAGCAATCCGTAATGCTCTTTTCCAGACCTATAAAGTGAAGGTGGCTCTGCGGACTGAAAGTGCTATCATTCCTGCCTATTACGGCTTCCGGGAAGTGATGGGAAATGCCACCTCCGCGGCGGTTAAAAAGAACAATGGCACCTTTGACTGGCAGGCATGGAATACGAAAGTGTTTCCCAAACTATTTGGTGAGCCAGACTCACTGAAGTTTGACCTGGCAGTGATGGCGCAAATTGCGGCTCACTTTGATGCTGCAATTCCTGAAGACCCAGACGAAGGAATTCGGGCGTTGATCGAGGTGAATCGGCGTAGTTTAGAACGTCGTAACGGCAGAAAAGCGGCTGATCCTGATGTGCCAGATGTGCTTGACAGCCTAGACGACCTAGATCTCGACGATGAACTCGAAGAGGATGCTGACGATGACGTGGAGGAAACTGACGAGGATGACCTCGACTTAGATGACGAGTAGTTGATAAACTTGAAAACCTAAAAGCCTGATTCCAAGAGGAGTTGGGCTTTCTTTTTTAGTTAGTAGCTTTTTGTTGCTCTAGCGATCGCACCCACAAAGTACAAAAGCCCGATCGCACCTTCTTCTCCCCCAGCTTGAGCGTCACTCCTAGCTTCTTCGCCTGCTCCTCGCACTCTAGTCGTCCTTGCCAATTGCGGGCTAGCAAATCCTGGTTCCACTCCATCAAATTCCTGGCAAACTTGCCTTCGCTGCTGGTTGCCCATTTCAAAGCATTTGCTTCGTCCAGGGTGAGCTGACGTTTGCCAGACGGATCTTGTGTGACTTGTGTTTGTTGCGCCTGAGCATAAGACCATCCCAGTCCTCCCCCAACCACGGCAGCAGCTAGCAGCAATGCACCCGCGATGATGGTGGAGGTAGCGCTCAACTGGTGCATGAACTGGTCGATCGCGGTCTTGCGAATCAGCGTATGAACGGTGTGAGCGATCGCGGTTTTTTGTGCCTCTAATGCCGTGCGTTCGTACTCCTTCAATCCTTCCCGATAGTTTGCCACCTGGCGATAAACTTCATCTCGCCACTGCTCAAACAGCGCATTCATGTCTTTAGGTTTCTCTTCCAGCAAAGCCTGCAATCGTCCAGTTGCTGCCATCAGGATAAAGGCTGGATCGTCAGAGTTGAGGTTATACTGCGTCAACACTTCAACCACCTTTGCTTTTATATAATCTGGTTCGCTAATCAGCAGGTAATCTAGAGCAGATTTCGCGTTGGCAGATAGCTTCAAAGATGGTGGACGGTTTGGTAGTGAAGGCGGTGCGATTTCCTCGTCATCCAGAATCAATTCATCATCAGTAGGGCTTGGAGAAGTGCCATTATGATTGGACATTAGCTACCTCCTGATTTGTTTCTTCGATTGTTTTGGAGGTGTCAGTCGTAGCTTTTTGTGATTGTTCAGATTTGTCGGAAATAGAGTTTTTTGTACTCGATTTCCGAGTTTTTGTTTTCTCTTGAAGTTGAGCAGCCTGAGTCAGCTTGGCTGTTTCTTCTTGAGTGGGAGTGCCGTTCCACAGGTTCAGGGCATCGATCGCCCGCACAAATTCTTTGAGAAAGGTGGCAACCCGCTGCCGTTCCAGTAGATGAAACTGCTCTGATACGGTAACAGTTTGAGCAAACGTCCAGCCCAGTTTATCCCACTTGTCTCGTTCGTAAGGAGGGAACTTCGGAAAGTCCATCATTTTGACATGGGGCAAGCCAAAAATGGTTTTCCAAGGTTTACCATTTCCTGCCTGTTGAGTTTCCAGCACATTGCCAAACTCCCGCCATTGCCGCTCTGTTGCCAGGTGCAAGTTACGAACAAAGACATGAATGACTCGCCCTTCGGGATAGGTGGCATAGTCCTCCAGCGATCGCTCAAATAACTCCAATGTCTGCTGGCTGGGGTTGCACAGGAACCATTTGACTAAACGCACAGGCTCACCCTCTTCTGAACTCATACCACCGCCACTCGTGAGATTGAGTTCCAGCACGCCATTACTTTTGAACCAGTCGTAGACAAACTGATGTGCTCCGGCAGGCAGGTTAACCAGGGGAATCAAATGTTGCTCAACGCTGCTCCACACCTTGTCCAGATCCTGGTACTCAATCTCGCTCAAAACCAGTTCAACAGCATCGTTGTAAAACTTTTTGACGTTGTAATTGTGCGCGTCATCCGCATCGAACAGTTGAATGGGATAATTGTGAGTCTGGCAATAATGCGCCATTGCACAGGTGAATAGGGATTTGCCGCGCCCGCCGCCAGAGCCATCGACGATATGAATTGTGGGTTGCATGGTGCCTCCAAATCAAACAGGTTGCAGTTGTGGGTGAACCGAGCAGAAATACTGAAACAGTGCCCAAACGTCTGAGAGACGATGCCCCAATCCATCAGCGTCAATTGGTTCAGGTATCTCTACATCGGCATGAAAAGAGAGGTGCTGACCAAAGTACTTCACTAAATCCGTGGCAATCAAGTTGGTAGTGCCGCCAGCAAACACCCACTCATCGGCACTGTTGGGCATCACTTCTTGTAGCCAGGAGGTGATAGTGCGAATGTAGTCAGCTCGTGCCTGCCGAGTGACTGTTGCCAGATGTTTGGCTTCTTCTGTTCGGTTGGGCGGCTGAGTTGAGCGGGCGATCGCCACAAAAGGTTCCTCACTTTGCATTTTGCTGGCAATCCACTCCACGATCGCTGAGAGCAGCCGATCAACATCTTGCCCACTGCTACGTTGCTCAATCTGCTCCAAGCAGCGAATGAAACCCAGTTTAGAGGATTTGAAAACGGTTAATGCTCCTTGCTCAAAGGCAATCATGCTAGCATTGCGGTGTCCCAGCATGGCGATCGCGATTCGCTGAGTCGAAAACTTGTCTTTGTGGGAGTTGGCATAGCGAATTGCAATCCCTGCTCCTTCAGGCTGACAGTCAAACTTCTCAAGCTTCACCTTCAATTCACTGCTGGGTGTTTCAAAGCGAGTCAGAGCAGAACGGAGTTGCTTCTCAAAACGCGATCGATCCTCGTACTCGTTGGGTGGCAGTAGACAGGAAAGCGATAGGTGAAATTCATTTGGAAACTGTAGGCGCTGCTGGATTACCCAAATGGCTGCTAGTGTTTTGTAGAGGGCACGCTCAAACTTTGGTTGATTCAATCCGGCATGGGCATGGAATCGTTTGGCGAGAGTTCCCACTGCCCAGTAATCATCATCCAACTTTACCCAGGCACTATGTTCTGGGGCGGGGGTGAATAGTTGAGTGATCTGGAATTGCTCCAAACTGGTAGGCGAAATTTGAGCCGCTTCAGGAGCCATGACCAGACTGGTGGGAGATGAGATTTCACTCAAAGTTGCATAAATTGCTTTGGTAGATGAGCCGCCAAAGTCGATCGCAACCATAAGGTGACGTGACTGAAGTTTAGTTGTTGGCATGAAACGGTCCCACTATTTGGGTTTGCTGAAGTTTGCATTGCTAAACGGGTTGAAGAGTTTGTCAGGAAGAGTCGCTGCTTGGACTGCATCCTCTTTGTTTGCAGTTGAGGCATGATTAAATGTTGTAAGTGCTGTGTGAATCTGAAGTGAGGTTGGAAGTTGGGTGTTCAGCCGGGAAGTAATTAGAGCCGATTGAGCCGTTAATGCGGAGACCGCCTGACAGCCGTAGATGTGCAGATCTTCCGGTGAGATAGCAGACGCGATCGACGGTTCCATGAGCGACAGCGGCAGATAGAAAGCAGTGGCTGCATCCAGCAAAAAATCACTGATCGTGTGATACGGGTGCTCCTTCAGATACCGCAATAGATGGGCATAAACGGAAGTTGCCGGAACCCGCAGGCGACAAGATAATTCTGCCAATTCGGAGGAAGCTGTCATAGCAAATTGTGACCAATGACATTGCTTACCGTACCGAGTAACAGTGGCAGATCGCCTCTGAAGGATGGATGGAAAAAGCCTTCCATTAAGAGGCGGAGAATGTTTGGTACTCAAAGAACTCTAGCCAGTTGGGAGATGATCAACGCTCAGCATCCATCCAGCGCCCACCCACCTCCCCAACACGAAAGGAATTTGAAATAGCGACGCTGTCGCGGTAGGGGTGAGCAAACGCTGCTCAAGCGAAGGGAGCGACCACGGGTCGTGCCAAGCGTGAGCAATGACTCAACCTGAACAACCTGAAATCAACAAGGAGAATCAACATGGCTCAGACCACTCGCGTGAACTTGATTGATGCTGCCACCGAACATCTCAACGGTGAAGTGCAAGTCCGCATGGTACTTAATACCCTGCGAGAATTGACCGGACATGCCCTTGAAATCAAAGCGTCTAGCCAGGGTAAGGACTTTGACTGGAAGAAGTTCAAGGTGCTGTTTGAACGGCAGTACGGCAAGCTCGATTTAGACGAGTTGATGGAGGAAGCGGCGAAGTTCGGCTTCACTTCCGTTGAAGAAGTACGGGCAGAGCGCCAGAAGCAACTGGCAACGTTTTACAAACGCCAGAATGCCTACAAAGCAGCCGTTGCCCGCAACGATGAACTGGCAGAGCTAACCGCTTAAGCCAGCAATCCCCATTCCTACTCAGGGATGGGGCTGCTTTTTGCCCACCCATCCCACCCCCTTCGTGCAGGATGAAAGAATAGTTCATCCGTTCTAATTTGTGATGTGGCGGTTTGAGGCAAATAGCGGCGATCGCCCTCAAAATGCCTCATAGTGTCGCTTTTCTTTAACCACCTATTAGAAATTCCTGTCAACAATAGGTAATGCTTGATACCGTTTAAGATGCTATATGCGTCAGGATGCGGCAATGTGCTACTGGATTACGCCGCAAACTGCCCTCTGAAAAACATTGCAAGCTATGTTGGTGTACGGACAATTTGTTCTAAGAGAATAGACACAGGTGTTGAAGGCGATCTCTAGAGTTAAAGGCGATCGCGATCAGCCGTGACATCGACTAAACTAGAATCATCTAAATCCTTCTACTGCCTATTGGTACTCCCGATGCAAATTTCCCTAACCCCTGAGTTAACGGCAATCATCGAACGGCAACTTGCTTCCGGTGCTTATGGTAGCCCTGATGAGGTTGTTGCGGCGGCATTATTGCAATTTGATGAGCCAATTGACCCAGCACTTGAAGCACAAATAGAGGAAGAGAACGATCGTCGCTGGCAGAAGTTTCAGGCAACAGGTCATGCTGTCTCCCATGAAAAAGTCAGAGAGTGGGCTTACAGCCTGAATACGGATAATCCCTTGCCATGTCCGCAATAGTCTGGTTGCCAGAAGCCCTTGATGATCTCAACCGGGTCTATACTTTCCTAGAATCTAAAAATCCTGATGCTGCCGCTCGTGCGGTTCAGGCAATTTTTGAGGCAGCCGATAGTTTGGCAGAAAATCCTCTCCGCTGTCCACAACTGAGAACAAACCCGAATCGGAGAAAGCTGCGAGTATTTTGGGGTAAACGTGGGTATTTGATTTACTTTGAAATTCAAGACGATACCGTATACATCATCCAGATTTGGCAAGGCTTGGAGGATAGACCAGCCTGATTTTCTCTGAAGTATTTTTATAGTAGTGGGCAGTACATGAAGTAGGGAAGTGATGGTTTCACTCTCTCCAATAGCAAAGGCTGTTGGTTCTGCTACCGCGATGGTCATGGCAACGAGTTACCCACTATGCCATGACAGACCAACTCAAACTTCTCAGCACTCCTGACCCAACGACAGACGAGCGTGCAAGGCTTGCCCAAACAATCGGCAGAATGAAGGCAATGGTTTCGGTATTGGAGCCAGCGCCAACCGCCTTTATGGAAATCTGCCTACTGCTGCTCCAGGTCAAGGCTGATCATCTTCATTACTTCCGAGGTCCGATCGTAGTTGGCAAGAGTGCCTGGGCAGATATGCTTCCTGATTGGCTGTTGCAGGCTGTTAAACGGGAGCGATTTGAACAAATTCTGGATGAATTTGAGCGGGGCGCAACTATAGAGCGAGCGACTCCGGCTGAAATTGTTTGCGCTCTGCAACCACTGACTTTAGAAGCTCCATTGCATCGCGATTATGCGGACTTAGTGCTGTGGGCATTTGATCAAGTGCTGCAACGACATAACCGAGTGCCAGCGGGGTATGTTTCATTTTTTGAGATGAACGGTGATATGCCCATCCCACTTGAGCGAGTTGAACGAACTTACCGAGAACTGGGGATGGACATTCGGAGAAAAGTGGTCAGGTATGCACCCAGGCATCGCCAAAAGTCCGTTGTGCTAGAGCCTACTGTATCAGAGCAGTTCCCTAGTACGATGCAGGTTAGCCTATTTGACTAACAAAGCCTGTCCATCAGTGGATGTAACTGCGTGGAACGTGGAAGTGTTTCTGTCCCCCATCGGGAGGGATAATTTTTCTGGTCATGTGGGAGAGGCGATATGAGGCGGCGAGTGGCAACACTTGAGATACTCAAAGATCAAAAGGCTATTATGCTCATTGAATTATTTCATTTGACACTCACTCTAAGCAAAGTTAAATGTCAAAGGCTGCAAAGCGTTTGGAACGAATTGAGTTTCGAGCCAGTGATGAAGATCGGGAACTGGCAGAGCAATTAGCGGCTCAATATGACCTGTCCGTAAGTGATCTCATCCGAGTGTTGTTGAAGCAGGCAGCTCAACGATCGCTTCTATTTCCTGACCAGTCACGATCGCTCTCAAAGGCGAAGCTTCTGCAATTGGCCGATCTCTATCGACAACTCAGCGCAATTCATACAGTGCTTAGTCAAGTAAAAACATCGGCTAGTGCATGTCAGCCAGAAGCTTCAGTAGTTGTGAGTGTAATCCTGCTTGATGAGTTGGATGAGTTGACCAAGCAAATCCAGAATTTAATTGTCCAAATTGATAGTTGAAGGAGAATTATCGTGAATTTAGCAAGATCTCAAGATCAGTTGCGAATTGAGTTTCCAATTGACTCAATCCGACAATTTGAATCAGAGCAACGGGCTAGGAAATTGGGCATCAGTGCAGCCCAACTGATTAGCTACGAAATCTTATCTAAATATGGTGCAGTTGCCAGTGCAATGCTGCACCGAGAGCAAGTGATTAAACTGGGACGGCTCTGTCGAGAACTTGATCCTGCAAATCACTATGAAGGGGAGCAGGGTCCGGCTGATTTAATCATCCTGACTGAGATTGAGAATACCTTGAACGAAATCTATACGGCGCTAGGTGAGCAGATTCGCACAGCGATCGAGGAACGGCAGGTGAAAACGGCTCTCGAAGTGGTAGAGCCAAATTGCAGCCACCTCAGTAATTCTCTGACTCATTGAACAATCGCGTAATGTCCCAGTCTTAAAAATACTGTTTTGATGATTGGTAAGCAGTTCAAGGGAAAAGCATTTTATCCAGTGCTGGCATATGCATTGGGAAAGCAAGGGGCGAAGTTGATTGGCAGTAACATGGCAAATTCACAACCCGCTGACTTAGCTCAAGAATTTGATTTTTTCAAACGGCTGAACCCGGCAGTCGATCGCTGCATGTATCATGCATCCCTCAGCTTGCCTCCGCCAGAGCAGATGAAGGATACAGCTTGGCATACCCTTGCACAAAAGTATTTGAAACAAATGGGGTTTGATGATAACCAGTATGTGGTTGTGCGGCATTGCGATCGCGCCCATGACCATATTCATATTATTGCCAGTCGCATCAAGCTGGATGGCTCCTGCGTATTGGATAGCTGGGATCACTATCGCATTCAAGCAGTAATGAGAGATTTAGAGCAGGAGTTTAATTTGACTCCTGTTGAATCTGTTTGGGAGAAGGAAAAGAGGCAGTATTCAGATTTGGTACTACCCAGCATGAATGAAGAAAACGATCACCCAAGACTTTCCATTCCGCACGACCAAATCCGTCAGTTGGAATTGTGATGCCTACCGCCGAGAGAGTGTGAAACATTGGTATTCCATCTATGGTTTCATCTAACTTGCAACCGATTGATGCACTTGACCCTCAATCCCGTAACCAGTTAATCCAGTCCTATGCCAGAATGCTCTACTCGAAACTATGGCGGTCGCCGATTGCCGCTCAACGAATTCTCAAACAGGAATGGCAGGGTACACTCGCGGTTGTTCAGGCGCGATTTCCCAATCTTGACCTGACACAGCCGGAAGTGCTGAAAAATCTGGAGCAACGTGCCCACGGGTGGTGGACAGTTAAAGGAGTTAAGGGTAAAGATATCGATTGGTGAACCGACCTCGAATCTCTCAGGAGCGATCGCCATGAGCAAACAAAGCATCAAGCCAATTCCGTCTCGGCGGCAACCTCCAACCTGTCCACACTGCGGGAGTGACAGAATTAAAAGTGCTGACAGAATTTATGAGGAAGGCACCTATCAAGTGACTCACAGTGGGTATTCACTCGGTACGGGAAGGTATCGTGGTATTTCTACAGCCCAGAGCGGCTTGGCGCAACGTGCAGCTCGACCGACAGCACCCACAATGTCGGCAATTCCGATCGCACTCTGGATTGTTTTTTGGTTTCCAGGAGTGCTGTGGGAATTGTTTTATTGCCTGACGGGTGGCATGAGTCAGCAAGCATTTGTGGCATCATCGGTGCAGAAATTTTTGATTATGGCGATCGGGAGTGTGGGTATCTGGTGGCTGCAAAAAATTGCTTACGATCGTGCCTACAACCGTTACTGGAAACAACTTGGTGTCTGGACAAGCACCTACTTTTGCTTAGACTGCGGTGAAAGCCGTATCAGGGAATAATTTTTAGAAAAGCCGCTACCGCGACCCAGTGTCCTGACCTTCATATGACGCGTTATGGACACAGTAACGACTCAAGCTTCCATCCAGCTTTTTGTTTCAGAAGATGTGATCGATGAAGCTGCTAAAAAACTTCAGCAGTTTTTTGCACGGCAGGATGATACGGTCTACGACTTCGTGGTTCTTCGACAAGCTGTCATCATGTGGCTCGAACTCTCGGTTGAGCAACTCATACAGGAGGCAGACTGGCATTGCCGCACAGGAATTGCTCAACATGCGTTCAACCGGGATGGCTTTGAAATTGCTCTTCAGAAACATCAAAAATTAGCCATGTAGCCATGCAACTGATTCTAGCGATCACTATTACCGGGGGTGCTTTTTCAAAAGGCCATGACTGCGAATCTATCTCCACCTCAAACTACCCGTTTGGATCGTGCTGGACTTAGACAGACTACGGTTCGATTTTTGCGCCGCATTGGGTTTCGTCCTGGCAATCGAATCTGGCTGCGGATTTCCTGGGATTTGCCCACTCAGTTCATTCCTCCCAAATGGGCTTCCTATCAGAAAAGGGACAAGCAAATCTATCAGCACTATGTATTTTGCGGCAAGGTAACGAAACGGGGATTTACTCTGCACCCCTGCCTGCACAATGGACGAGACGCAACTGGCAACACTTGCTGGAAAGTGAGCCGTTACCGCTATCGAGATGGCTGGAAAGTTGCCCTTAAATTTTCGTGGCTGGGTGCAACGGTTTGCTTCTACCCTAACCAACCAGAGCAGGGCATCAGTAACGATCACGTCAACCATTGCAACTGCCTTTTTTACGAAATTGACGACCAACCACTTACACAGCAACAATTAGCTCTGGAGTGCTTGGAAGACCAGATAGGACTGTATCCCACCGCCGTTGCTTATACAGGTGGTAAATCGCTCCATGTCTATATTCGCTGCCAACAACCATTAACTCCTGAACAATGGTTGAAACTCAACCGCAAATTAACCATTTTGCAGAATGCTGATCCTGCGATTTGCAATCTAGCGCGATCGATGCGGCTGGCAGGTATGGTGCGCCGAAAAGTGGTGGATGGTCAGTTGGGTCTACCCATTCCAATCACGCTGGAAGAAGAGAGCGATCGCCAGTACAGTCCAGAGCAATTGGAAACGGCACTCGATGCTACTGGTTTATTTCCCTATGACTTACCTGAGCAACGGTGGCGAAAGTGGGTGCGGCTTATGCGGCGATCGAAAACCGATGAAACCGTTGACCCACTTTCTGCTCTGCTCGATCCACCTGCACCACCCTCCCGACCGAATCGACTGCAACCTCTGAAACGGTCAGGACAGGTGGGGCGCAACCCACGACCGATCAAGCTGTTCCAGCGACGCGGCAGCGGCGCAGCCATTCCGCTAGTCATTTGTCTGACTCACGATGATCAATGTTTGTTGAAGTGGGGCGAAAGGGAAGGCAACCGCAATAATGCAGGATATAAGCTGGCTCGTAATTTATTGGGCACAGCGAACCTGCTCGATGCGGAAGGGATTGCTTACTATCCTGATCCGCAGCGATTATTTCAACGCTACTGCGATCTTTGCACTCCACCGCTTGACTTGGATGAAGCTGATGTAATTTGGCAGAGTGCGAACAAGACTCCTGCTTATGCCAGCCGATCGTTGGACTCGATCGCTCTCAGCATTCAGTATTGGCAAATATTAAATCAGCCACGTAAGCCACGGAGGTAACCTTTGCCGCGAGACTACCAGCAGTAAAGTTTAGGGTGCATAAGTTTTAACTCATTAGAGGCTTTAAAGCAGTTACTGCACCCTAGACTGCTACCGCCGCGCAGGGAAGCTAACCAAATCCCTCTGCGTATGATGACAGCGACTTTTCTCCTATATGAGGCAGGTATACAGCCATCGATTCTCCCGAAACTTCATAAGTTAGGAATTCACACCCTGCTTGACCTGCTGCACTACTATCCACGCAATCACATTACTTATTGCCGTGCTACCATTCCAAAAGTCAGGGTTGGAGATTGCATTATCATTGCTGGTAAAATTCAGCAGCATCGTATCTTTGCAGCAAAAAATGGCAAGCTAACAATACAGAACTGGACAATTACTGACACGTCTGAAAATGCGATTCGAGCAACTCAATTTCATCACGGTTCCAGCTATCAATCTCAGCAATGGCGAACAGAGCAACACTGCTTCTACCGTATAGGTAGAAGCATCATCATCACGGGAAAAGTCAAGCAGGATAGCTACACCAGAGAACTGACAGTTGATGTTGCAGAGGTGAAAATTGCTGATTTGGCTGGAAAGCTGTCGATAACCAAAGACGACATGATTCAACCAATTTATGCTCTCACCAAAGGGTTGAACTCAGAGGTATTACAGGATTGCATTCAAGCAGCGTTAGATCTTACAGAACTCCCCGACCCACTGCCCAGAAAGCTAAGGGAGTATTATGACCTGATGGAACTTCGAGAGGCGATTGCCCACATCCACTTCCCATCCAATCAGCAAACTCTAACGGCTGCACGGCATCGTTTAGTCTTCGACGAATTCTTCTACCTGCAACTGAGTTTGCTGAAGCGAAGATCAGCTTTGCAGCAAGTCTGTCGAGAAGCCTTGACCACTCAAAGCACATTGCTAAAACGGTTCTACGAGGTTCTGTCCTTCAAACTGACCAGGGCACAACAGCAAGTCATTAGTGAAATCCTGGACGACCTGGCAAAGCCCCAACCGATGAATCGACTGGTTCAAGGAGATGTGGGTTCTGGTAAGACAGTAGTGGCTGTGGCGGCAATTCTGGCAGTGATTCAGTCCGGATATCAAGCTGCATTGATGGCTCCGACTGAAGTATTGGCAGAGCAGCATTTTCACAAAATTAACCACTGGTTTAGCTTTCTAAAATTACCTGTAGCGCTACTGACAGGTTCGACTCCCGCTGTCCAACGCCGAACCACTCATGCAGATCTACGCTCTGGGCAACTGCCATTGTTGATTGGCACCCATGCCCTGATCCAGCAAACCGTCCATTTTCATCGACTTGGGTTAGTCGTGATTGATGAACAACATCGCTTTGGGGTACAGCAGCGGCTCAAGTTGCAGCAGAAAGGTGATCATCCCCATGTGTTAAGCATGACCGCAACTCCCATTCCTCGCACCCTGGCATTGACGTTGCACGGGGATTTGGATGTCAGCCAGATTGATGAATTGCCGCCCGGACGCAAGCCAATTCTGACCAAAGTGCTAACCGAGAGACGGCGACATAAAGCGAATGAGGTGATAGAACTGAACTTGGCGTTGAATCGGCAGGTCTATGTGATTTTGCCCTTGGTCGAGAAGTCCGACAAGTCAGACCTACAATCGGCGATCGCAGCCCATCAAAGCTACCAGCAGCGTTTCAGTGAGTATCAAGTTGGTCTACTGCATGGTCGCATGAGCGCTGAGGAAAAGCAAACCGCGATCGCCCAGTTTCGCAACAACCAAACTCAAATTCTCGTTTCTACTACTGTTGTTGAAGTGGGTGTCGATATTCCGAATGCCACGGTAATTGTAATTGAACACGCTGAGCGCTTCGGTTTGTCCCAACTGCACCAGCTACGAGGGCGGGTAGGTCGAGGCAGTGCCCAATCCTACTGCCTGCTGATGCATACTTCCGACTCTGATGTAGCTAGAAAACGGCTCGACGTATTGGAACAAACTCAAGATGGCTTTGTGGTTGCAGAGGTGGATATGCAGCTACGCGGAGCAGGGGAAGTTTTAGGCACCGCTCAAGCAGGCTTACCCAAATTTGCCTTGGCAGACTTGGTGAAAGATGCCGAGGTGTTGGAACAGGCAAGGAAAGCGGCTGAGGTGGTAATCCAGAGAGGTGCTCACCTGCGGTGCTGGAATAATTTGATCGCAGAAATGGAACGACGTAACCGCCACAAGCTGGATGACAGTTCTGCTCTCAATTGATGGTTAGAGCGCGGCGAGCGATCAGCCAAACCATGTTTCCACACGAGCTTCAAACCAAGCTAAGTTGTTCTGCCTCCGCCGCTTCAGCCTGCTTCTCCTCCCATTCCTCCGAAAGGTCAGAGTAAAGCTCCACCAACTCCGCCTCCTTATCCCTGAAGGGATGCTTATGGCGCGACTTACCGCCCTGAAGCTTTCAGAGATTCCACACAGTTACCGTTAGTTTAAATTAGTGGGTCATTTGGCATGGATACTGCCATTGAAAATAGCCGAAATCTCCACTGTGTGAAGCTTCCAAATTTCACACTTTGCACAAATGACCCACTAGATGAGTAAAGGGTAAATACTTTAACTTTACTCAATTCAATTGACTTGAAGCGAACACTTCAAGACACTCCATCAATTAGATTCATCTCATTAAAATAAATTATGAAAAATAATAATGATAACCATTGTCAGTATTGTCACAGAGTAAAAGCTACTATTACTGTGTAACTTAATACTTTCTTGATGTTTCCTGTGTTTTAGAGAACGCGCTCTGGTACTAATACGGGTGCTATGTTACATAGGGCATTCTAAAGGATGCCTATTGAATTGAGTAGATATAAGGATAAGGAGCGAATAAGCTCCTGTGTACTTCTTGGCATCGTCGTTATGTAATACCGATGCCGAGACAGATTTATCTGTCCAAATTAAGGAGCTAAACTGCAATGGCTAAGAACGTCATCATTATGATTGGCGACGGTATGGGCTGGGAAATGGCTCGTGCCGCTGCGATCTACCAACAAATTCAGAACGGCAATACAGGCACATCTTTAGATGACTTTTACACTTCAGGTAAAGGAACTGGGTTGAGCTTCCAAAGCCTAAGTAGTTCTTCCCTCGTCACAACCTATGGCACCACTGTTGCAGGCGCAAACGGAACATTTAACACGGGTAACTCTGCTCTCACTGGCTCAGATTCAGCAACGGGTGGAAGCCCAGTACTTCCTGGCTTTCAATTCAATCCCGCATTCAACCCTGGCACAACCGCTTCTGGCGGAGCTACAGTTGCTAGCGGTGCAGTCGGAAATTTAGTTGGCTACGATCCCATTGAAGGTGGTTTCTTCCCCTGGGATTCAGCTTATTACGGTGGTTCCATTCCAGCAGGGTTTGACAAGGAATACATCAAGCTGAGCTATCCTGACTCGGCAAATACGGCAACCACTCTCTACACCGGAGTTAAGAGCTACAACAACGCGATCGGTGTTGATATTTTTGAGCAGCCCCTTGAAACGATTCTTGCGACGGCGGCATTAAATAATAAATCGACAGGTTTGGTCACCTCAGTTCCTATTGACCATGCAACTCCTGGCGCAGCAGCAGCAACAGTAAACCGTCGTGGTAAATATGACAGTGAGTTTCCGGATCTGGACAGTATCCTACAGCAAGAATTGCGAATTTATCAGCCCACTGTCTTGTTAGGCGGCGGACACCCTCTCTCCAATACTGCTAGTCCTCTTCCTGTGGGGGTTGAGCCTCCCCGCGACTATGGCTTTGTCACTAAGGATACCTACGACTACCTGGTTGCCAATCCCACAGATAACCGATATGGCTATACCTTTATTGAGCGTGGAACCAATGCTGCTCAAACGCTAGCAGCTACTGCGGCTGGAGTTGATCCTGATAGTGGTGAGCGTTTGCTAGGTCTGTATGGTGCCCGTGGACAGAACGGTAACCTGCCTGTAAGCTCTGCGAATGGTGACTATAGTACGACAGGGCTGGATATGTTTACTGTGAACAGTACCAAAGGGCTTAATCCAGATACCAAACGTCCTTTGTTACCCGGTGAAACCGATGCATCTTTTATTGCTCGGGAAGTGAACGAAAACCCCACCCTGAAAGATCTAACTGATGCTGCTTTGAATGTATTGGGCAAAGATAAAGATGGCTTCTGGCTGATGGTTGAAGGGGGCGACATTGACTGGTCGGCTCATGACAACAACATCGACAACCTGATCGGTACGATGTTAGATTTCGACAAGTCTGTAGCCTCCACAATTAACTGGATTCAAAACAATGGTGGCTGGGAAAACAATCTGTTGATTGTGACGGCTGATCATGATCACTACTTGACCTTAAATCCCAATTATCCCCTGTTGCTTCAAACAAAAGGTGCTGAGGCATTGACCGCTTTGGATACTAGTGCTGAAGCGGGTCATTTTTGGGGTTCTAAGCCTGCCACCGATAAGTATGATTGGGGCAATCACACGAACCGCCCAGTGCCTGTTTATTATCAAGGTGCTGGCTCTGAAGTATTGACAGGTTTTGTGGGGCAAGGTTACGAAAGCTATGGCTTCCAGATTCCTGGTTTTGTCAATGGAGTAGATCAAAGCCATATCTATCAGACCATGCTGGCAGCTATCACAGGCTCTACCGAGAAGCCTAACGTCACAGGACCGCAAGTCGCGAATGCTTATTTTACGGCTGGACCTGGAAATGATGCAGTTATTTACACTGGGGCATTTGATGACACCGTGTACGGTGGTGTTGGTAAGAACTATATTTACGCCAACAATGGTAACAATACTGTATATGCCGAGAATGAGGATGACCTGGTGTATACAGGCGCAGATAACGATAGCATCTTTGTGAACAGTGGCAATAACACTGTATTTTCTGGTGCTGGCAATGATTATATTCGTGCGTGGACAGGCGATGATGTTATCTATGCAGGCGCGGGCAACGACGATATTGTTGTAGGTGCTGGGAATAACTACGTTGATGCAGGCAGTGGTAACGACACCATCTTTGCTGGCGACGGGAATGATGAGATTTTGGGTGGCGCTGGCGACGATGAGATCTATGCAGGTGCGGGCAATAACATTATCAATGCAGGCACAGGCAATGACAAAGTTGTTGTTATGGGTGACGGGGTAAATATCTTCACGCTTAATGCGGGAGTTGGGTCTGTTACTATCTTCAACTTCGACTCTAATGACAAGTTCAAATTAGGGTCTGGTCTAGCAGTTGCGGACATCACATTAACTCGCAGCGGCAACGATACGTTAATCAGCAAGGGTGATGACCTACTGGCAACTCTAACTTGGACTAATCTCAATACTTTGCCTATTGCTTAACTCGTGCATGATTGGTTTTCAAGTTATCCTCGTATCGGGCGATCCACTTTCGCAATGCTTGGCATTTGCACTCCAGGATCGCCTTTTTCTAATTTAGAAACTGCCAAATAGATTAAGGCATAAATTAGGATCAACCCTACGTTTTCTTAATTAGAAAAGCAAGGCTTGCAATTAGCATTTTCGAGCCACAAAAACTTTGGTGGCTCGAAAAATTTTACGTGACACAATAGACTGCGTTTGCAATCACTCAGGTTTACATTGTCAGCAGGAAGCAACGAACGTTTAAGAGCTTGCAGGACAGGGAATTACAGGAGAAATCAACCAACAGTAGGCATTGGTAATACGCGATCGCCGATACGGTTCGACCCGAAGCAGCAAGGGCGATCGCGAAGTTAAGGTAACTCGGCATTCAAGAAATCGTGATGTTGACTGGAGACAATGATCGGACCGCTCGTAGCATTGCCCAAGACATTGGTATTGACCAGGTGTATTCAGAGCTTTTACCGGAAGATAAAGTCAATGTGGTTCGCTCCCTACAACGGCAGTATCAAACGGTAGCAATGGTAGGCGATGGAATTAATGATGCCCCAGCTCTGGCTCAAGCCTCGGTTGGGATAGCAATGGGGGCGATCGGCAGTGATGTGGCTCTAGAAACCGCCGATGTGGTGTTGATGGCAGATCGTTTGGAGCGATTAGCCACAGCCATTCGTTTAGGTCGGCGTTCTCAACGGATTGTCAAGCAGAACATCACCTTTGCCCTTGGCTTTATTGTGCTGCTGCTGATTGCCAACTTTGCTAATCACATGACGCTGCCTTTAGGGGTGATTGGACATGAAGGATCTACAGTATTAGTAACTGGGCTAAGGTTGTTGAAAAATTAGCTTTGGATATTCAATCAGATTTTTTGGTTGCTACACCGATAATTTGAGGGCTGACAATTGCGGGAACATTTGCCCGGAAGTGCTGATAATCGACTCGCTCAAATCCAGCATTCTCTAGCGCAAGCCAGGTTTCTCGGTTGGGATGGCACCCATCACCTATCACCTGCCAAAGTGGTTCGACCCAGTTTTGCACTCGGCGTAGCCCTGTTTGCTGCGGTGCAGCCACATGCTCTAGAAAGAAAAAGCTCCCACCGGGTTTGAGTACTCGAATGATTTCTTGCAATACTGCCTGTAAATTCTCTACTGAACATAAAACCAGTGTGCTGACCACCGCATCCATGCTGCTATTCCCAACCTCTAAGTGTTCTGCTGTTCCAGTCCGAATATCAATGTTGAGTCCAAGGCGATCGGCTTCTTGACGCAGGTAGGAATGCATGAAGGGATTCGGCTCAATTCCAGTCCAATGAATATCACGCGGGTAGTAGGATAGATTCGGACCTGTACCGGGACCAATTTCCAAAACGCTGCCATGTAGATCGGCAAACATTTCTCGCTTACGGTCTGCCATATCTGCCTCGTACTTAGCATTGCCATGTGCCATCATCCAGGCAAAAAAGCGTTGATACCAACCTGGAGATGTGTGTGCGTATGCAGCGACTGATTGTGTTTCCATTTTCATGATGTAAGAAATAATCAGTGACGGTTCATTTCTTTACGTTTGGAATCGCAGTTGCGATCATCAACCCCCAGACGATGCCAAACCGAACTTTGGTTGTCCGCTGAATTTTAAACCCAGCATTTTGCAGAAGTTGATGAAATTCGGCTTGGGAATAACACTTCTTGTGAGCCGGGTCGAACAGTTTCAGTAAGCTATCGCAGATTTGACACACAACATAATCCCGACACCAGTCAATAATCACAACTTTTCCATCCGGTTTCAGGACTCGTTTCATTTCTACCAGGGCAAACTCAGGCTGATCAAAGTAATGAAAGGCGTTTGCAGAAACGGCTACATCAAAACTATTATCGGCAAAAGGCAATGATGAAGCGGATGCAACTTGAAATGCAACATTTGGATAACCATCACATTTTTGCTGAGCGATCGCCAGCATCTTTTCAGAAATATCCACTCCAACCATTGCCTGATTAGGGTTTTCAGCCACCAGTATGTGTGCAAATTCCCCAGTTCCACAGGCAACATCCAGCACCCTTGCAGTTGGTGGTATTTGTGCCCAGTTTTTGAGAAATGACAGTGTGTTGGAGACATAGCGGCTCCACCGCCAGTCATAGGTTGCTGCCATCTGGTCGTATTGTTGCCGTACTTTTGCTTCAGTCATGGAGGAATTCCGAGTCCAAATGCAGGAGCTTTCGCTAGGATAAGGCTGTGGTGAGGAGTTTTTTCTATGAATCCTGTTTCTAAGATTATTTTAACGCTTGGTATATTAGGGCTGACTATAGCTATGCCTTCGACTTTATATGCTCAGTCTAAGCTAGAGGCAGTTGTGCAAGTGAGTTCTGTCGAGTTGCTGAATCGAGGTATGGAGAAAGCCAAACAAGGAAATCTTAGGGGCGCGATCGCAGATTACACCCTTGCCCTCCAAGCAAACCCCAAGCTAACGGATGCCTACATCAGCCGAGGTCTGGCTCATCACGATTTAGGAGATTATAAGCGGGCGATCGCGGACTTTGACCAAGCGGCACGACTTGACCCCAAGAACGCAAAAGCTATTTACAACCGAGGCGAAGCGCGATCGGACATCGGCGATTTACCCAATGCATTAGCTGATCTGACTGAAGCAATTCGGCTCAAACCCAATTATGTAGCGGCTTACAACAATCGAGGAGTGGTGTATGCCGGAATGGGAAATTTACAAGCTGCTGTGAAAGATCTGGATCAGGCAATCAAAACGAAGCCTGACTATGCCGATGCTTATTACAACCGAGGGAAAGCTCGAACCACTTTGCAAGATGCGAAGGGAGCAATCGCCGACTTCACTCAAGCCATTAAGCTAAATCCCACTCTTGCCGAAGCCTATGGGAATCGCGGTATTCTCTACTCGCAACTGGGGGACAAGTCAGCAGCACTGACAGACTTGCGACAAGCTGCCCAATTGTTTCAGCAGCAGGGCGATCGCGGTAGTTACCAGCAGACGTTGGTGTTTATCCGGCAACTGCAACTTGAGAACTAGGTTCTTCATCTGAGAACTTTTGGGGGTCGTCCAGCTAGCACGCGAAAGCTATCTCGACAGAGTGGCAGCGCATTCACCATAATTAAGCAGGCAACAAATAAACTTGTCGCAGCATCTGCCCAAGTCCAGTGAAACAGATAGATCACCAAGGCGGAAAGCAGAATGCTGATTGCTCCTGCCACATCTGCAACTTGATGTAGAAAGATGCCACGGACATTCAGGCTATGGTGTTGGTCTCGATGGAGCAGGTAAGTCGTGATGCCGTTAATCACTACGCCCAAGGCGGCGACGAGTAGGACGGGGAATCCCAGATTCAATTCCGATGAGTGATGTTGCAGATGATCGATGGTTTCGTAAATCAGAAGCAGAGCGATCGCCATCAGACTAACTCCATTCACCAACGCTACCCAACCTTCTAATTGATTAGCTTTCACGGATTTACCCGTTCTGGCTTGGTGTTTGGCAATATAGGCGGCGAGCAAGGTCAACCCCAGAGTCAGCAAGTCTGAAAACAAGTGACCTGAACCTGCCAACAACGCCAGACTCTGACTCCATAAGCCAACCCCCAACTCGGCTAGAAACAGCACAAACCGCAGCCCTAG